>Ga0307515_10000106_pt1 | contig 197218 bp, 170 predicted proteins | sample 17_EM_MG_FD_194513 | JGI IMG/M metagenome (GOLD analysis project Ga0307515, IMG submission 194513) | Populus trichocarpa ectomycorrhiza microbial communities from riparian zone in the Pacific Northwest, United States - 17_EM | ecosystem: Host-associated > Plants > Roots > Unclassified... | reverse complement strand
CGGCAGCTGCCAGGGTGTCTTCCTGCGCTACGACCTCTTCGGCGGCCGCGGCCCCGCGATGGTCATCGGCAATCTGCCGGAGGGCTCCCCGGCCCGTGACATCGCCGAGGACGAGGTCCCCTTCGAGGTCGCCCAACTGCTCCTCGCGCTGGAGAACGACGAGGAGGTGACCGTCGTAGGCGTAGAGGACATGCCGGTGATGCAGGGCGACAACCTGCTGATCGTGCGCCGCCTCAAGCTCTCCGAGAGCCGGATCTCCTGCGTCCAGTTCGACCGCAGTGACAACGTCCTGGTCACCATCGCTGCCTGGGACCGCCCCATCACTGACGACCTCTACGCCCTGCTGAAACCGCTCCCGGCGGAACTGTTCCAGCAGGGCTGAGGCGCAGCTACCGGCCCGACCGCTCCACCGTCACGTCGGCGGCCCGCACGAACTCCACCCGGTGGCCGTACTGGATCTCGTAGTAGAGATCCTTTCCTACGACGACCTTGTGCGAGTCGGTGGTGAAGGTGACCGCGTAGTAGTACTCGCCGGGCACCTTGTCACCGACCACGTACTTCTGGCCCTTGAGCAGTTTGTACGGCAGCGGGGAGATCGCCTGGGCGGGCACTCCCGTCGGATAGGCGGAGGCCTCCGGGTAGGCGCGGCCGTACACCGGGACGCTGTCCACACCCTCCTTCGGCGTCACCACCAGACCGGCCGCCTTCACCGCGGTGGGCTGCTTCTTCGGGTTCTTGAACCAGGCCTCCTGACCCAGGTACCAGATCGCGGTCCAGTCCCCGGAGCGGTCGGCCACCGCGTACTGCTGACCGGTGGACACCCGTGAGGAGAGGTCGTTGACCCCGGTGGTCGGGGTCGTCCCGAGGCCGATGTCCTTGATCAGGGGGTAGGTCTCGCCGGGCCCGGAGTACAGCCGGACCTCGCTCGACCCGTGCGCCGCGCACGCCTGGCCGGCGGTGACGCAGCCCGTGTACACCGGCTGGTTGGCGGCGTAGTCGGGGCGGATCGTCACCAGGCCGCCGCTCTTCTTGGCGGTCTGCTTGAAGGAGTGGCCCAGCAGGGCGAAGTAGTGCGCCCAGTCCCAGTACGGGCCCGGGTCCGTGTGCATCCCGGGGATCGTGGACGTGGTCGGGCCCGGCACGTTGTCGTGGCCGAGGATGTGCTGCCGGTCCAGCGGGATGCCGTACTTCTTCGTCAGGTACTTCACCAGCCGCGCCGACGCGCGGTACATCGCCTCCGTGTACCAGGCGTCCGGCGCGGCGAGGAAGCCCTCGTGCTCGATGCCGATCGACTTGGCGTTGATGTACCAGTTGCCCGCGTGCCAGGCCACGTCCTTGGCCTTCACATGCTGGGCGATGAGACCGTCGGTGGAGCGGATCGTGTAGTTCCAGGACACATAGGTGGGGTCCCGGACCAGGTTCAGGACACCGGCCCACTGGCCTTCCGTGTCATGGATGACGATGTACTTGATGCTCTGCGACGCGGGCCGGTCGCCCAGGTCGTGGTTGCCGTAGTCGTCGTCCCCGAACTGGGAGTACGGCGCCGGGATCCACTCGCAGGACACCTTCTTGGGGCACTCTGTACTGTCGGCGGGGACCGTGCGCAGCCCGGTCTCCTTCAGCTGCGCGGTGTCGGGCGCGAGGTCCGGCCGGGCGGCCAGCGCGACCTGCTGCCCGGCGTCCGTGGTGCGCGCCTCGCCGGTGTGGATCACGTCGTAGACATCGTTGGCATAGGCCGCAGCAGTCGCCGTGTCGTCCGCGCCGGAGAAGCGCGCGATCGCGCCGTACCAGTCGGCCGGGTCCGTGCTCAGCGGCTCGCCGAGACCCTTCTGGGCGTCGGCCAGCAGTGCGGCGCCGCCGGCCACATTGGCGGTCTCGTCGGTACGGAGGTCGGCTGCCGGAAGGCCGGTCAGTTCGGCCGCCTTCGCCAACGTCCTGAGCCGGGCCGGGAGTTGGGAGTCCGCCGGGATCTGTGCGGTGGGGTGCAGGGCAGCGCGGGCGCTGTCGCCGCGGGGGTCCTCGGAGCCCTCGCTCAGGTGTTCCGTCGCGGCGAGGGCGGTGCGGGCGTCCGTGAGGTGCATCGGGCCGTAGCCGCCGGTCACACTCGGCGCTCCGCCGTGCGTGTCCCAGCGGGACTGGAGGTAGGAGACGGCCAGCAGGACCGTCTGCGGCACGTGGTACTCGGCGGACGCCGACGCGAACGCCCGCTGGAGGGTGGCGGCGGAGGAGCCGGTGGGGCTCTCCGTGGGGGCCGCGCCCAGTAGGGGCAGCAGCAGGGCGGCGGTGGCGAGCGCGCCGAGGGATCGGCGCGCGCGTCTGTGTCCGGGAGAGCGGTTGGGGTCGGTCGAGGATCCTCGCAATGCAGCCTCCTGGGACGGTGGGGTGTGCTGAACCGTGCGGGGCCGGGCGTGCGTCAGTGGTACCGGCTTGCCGACGATCCGTCAATCATGCCCAGAGGAAGGTGATTTCCCATGTCAACGGGGGCTGCGAGGAGTTTCGTGGCGGCGGCTTTCGGGCCTGCGGGGCGTCAGTGGAGTACACCAATGGGCGAGCCATATACGAGCCATATGTGGGAGCGCCATATGTGGCTGAGACACACGAAGGTCCGCGGTGCGCCGCTGCAGGGCGCACCGCGGACCTTCGTCCCCGTCAGCGAGTGCCGACCGCCGCACGCACGGCCCGGCGGGCCATCTGGCAGTCGTCGTGCAGCCGCCTCAGCAGCAGCCGTTGTTCCTCGCCGGACGGCGCAGCACCCGGGTGGGCCACCACTCCCGGTGCCGCCGGGGTCGAGTCGTGCATCGAACGCTGCACGGCCATCTCGTAGGTACGGATCTCGCGGGTCAGCACCAGCATCAGGTTCACCAGGAACGCGTCACGCGAGGCCGGTCCCGCCGACTGCGCGATCTGGCTGATCTGCCGCCGGGCCACCGGCGCGTCCCCGAGGACCGCCCACAGCGTCGCCAGGTCGTAGCCCGGCAGATACCAGCCCGCGTGCTCCCAGTCCACCAGCACTGGACCGGCCGGTGAGAGAAGGATGTTGGACAGCAGGGCGTCGCCGTGACAGAACTGGCCCATCCCGCCGCGGCCCGCCGAGTGCGCGATGCCGTGCAGGAGTTTCTGCAGGTCTCCCATGTCCCGGTCGGTGAGCAGCCCCAGCTCGTGAAAGCGGGAGATCCGGGCCGCGTAGTCCAGCGGGGCGTCGAACGTGCCCGCCGGTGGCCGCCAGGCGTTCAGCCGGCAGATCGCGCCGAGCGCCGCCCGGATGTCCGCCCGCGGCGGGGCCTCCGCCGGGTGCCGGTGCAGTGCCGCCACCCGGCCGGGCATCCGCTCGATGACCAGCGTGCAGTTGTCCGGGTCCGCCGCGATCAGCCGCGGCACCCGCACCGGCGGGCGGTGCCGGACGAACGAGCGGTAGGCCGCTATCTCGTGCCGGATCCGCTCGGCCCACGCGGGGGAGTGGTCCAGTAAACACTTCGCAACGGCCGTGCTGCGTCCGGTCGTTCCGACCAGAAGTACGGAGCGCCCGTTGCGGCGTAGCACCTGCACCGGAGCGAACTCCGGGCAGATCCGGTGCACCGACGCGATCGCCGTACGCAGCTGGGCGCCCTGAGGGCCGGACAAGTCGAGTCTCCCGCTGAGCGGTTGGGTGCCGAGCCCCGGAACACGCCGCGGCCTGCCCGCACCGAGCACGGGGCCGGCCGCCGGACGCGCCGGGTCGAGGTAGGGGCCGCCGGCGCCCGGGCGGGGGTGCAGCGACCGGGGCGGGGCGGACACGGAGGACGATGCTGTGTACATGGGAGATACAGATCCCTTCGTGTGCCTGCAGTGCCTGTCCAAGCAAGCGCGCTCCCGGCCCGGTTCCGCAGGTGCACCCTGGGGAGTGTCCCTCGGTGACCGGGTCGGGGTGGCGCGTTCCTACCTGACACCAGATGCGCAGTGGCACACCATCTGGCGCACCCTGGCGAACCCTGGCGAATAGTCGCCCGGCAAGGCGCACCGGGCTATGTTCAAGTCAGCCGAGAACCTGGGGGCTTGACGTGAACGGACAACCCAACTCCCGCCTCTCGGACCTGTTCGGCCTGGCCGGCTGGTCCAAGGGCGAACTCGCGCGGCGGGTCAACCGGCAGGCGGCGGCCATGGGCCACCCCCAGCTCTCGACCGACACCTCGCGGGTACGGCGTTGGATCGACACGGGAGAGATCCCGCGCGATCCGGTGCCGCGGGTGCTGGCGGCTCTGTTCACCGAGCGTCTCGGCCGTGTCGTGACCATTGAGGACCTCGGTCTGGTCCGGCACGGGCGTGTGGGGAAACGGCCCGACGACGGGAGTGTGGAACATCCCGACGGTGTGCCGTGGGCGCCCGAACGGACTGCTGCGGTCCTCACCGAATTCACGGGAATGGACCTCATGCTCAACCGACGCGGCTTGGTGGGCGCGGGCGCCGCGCTCGCCGCAGGCTCCGCACTCAGCAGCGCCATGTACGCATGGCTGCACTCCGATCCGACTCTTTCCGCCGACGCTCCCCGGTTCGACGATCCCCTGCACGCCGACCCCGCTGGGTTCGACCGCTACGAGGCCGCCCCCATCGGGTCGCAGGAGATCGAGGAACTGGAGGAGTCCGTCAAGGTGTTCCGGGCCTGGGACGCGGCCCGCGGCGGCGGGTTGCAACGCAAGGCCGTGGTGGGACAGCTCAACGAGGTGGGCGGCATGCTCGCCTACCGGCACCCCGCCGATGTGCAGCGGCGCCTGTGGGGCGTCGCCGCCAATCTCGCCGTACTCGCGGGCTGGATGTCGCACGACGTCGGCCTGGAACCCACGGCCCAGAAGTACTTCGTCATCGCCGCCCATGCGGCCCGTGAGGGCGGCGACCGGCCCCGCGCCGGGGAGGCGCTCTCCCGGGCGGCTCGCCAGATGGTGCACCTGGGCCGGCCCGACGACGCACTCGATCTCATGAAACTCGCCAAGACCGGTTCCGGCGACGAGGTGCTGCCGCGCACCCAGGCGATGCTCTACACCATCGAGGCCTGGGCACAGGCGTCGATGGGCAAGGGTCAGGCCATGCGCCGCACCCTCGGTCAGGCGGAGGACCTCTTCGTCTCCGACCGCGGCGACGTACCGCCCCCCAGCTGGATGCAGACGTTCAGGGAGGAGGACCTCTACGGCATGCAGGCCCTGGCCTACCGCACCCTGGCCGAGCACGAGCCCGGCGCGGCCGTGCACGCCCAGTACTTCGCGGAGAAGGCCCTGGCGCTGCGGGTCGACGGACGGCAGCGGTCGAAGATCTTCGACTTCCTGTCGATGGCCTCCGCGTGCTTCATCGCGGACGATCCCGAACAGGCGGACAGGTACGCGCGGTTGGCCCTGGCATCGATGGGATCGAACTCCTCCCACCGCACCTGGGACCGGCTGCGCGAGATGTACCGGCTCACCGCCCAGTACGCCGACTATCCGAGGATCCACGAACTGCGGGAGGAGATCAAACTCGCGCTGCCGAAGACACAGTCGAAGATCCCCAGGGCCAGGGGCGGCAACAGCGCCCAGGCATAAGGGGTTTGTGCGGCTCCTTCCGCACAAGGAGTTCGTGCAGCCGCTTCTTTCTCAGGTCGTCCTGGCGATGAGCACGCACGCGTCGTCCGCGCGCTCGGTGTCGCCGAACTCCTCCACGACCATCCGTACGCAGTCCTGTGCGGTGCGCGCCTCGCCGAACCGCGGGGCCAGGTCGAGGAGTTGACGCACGGCTGCTTCTCCGGTGTGCCCCGGCACCAGTCCGTCGGTGTGCAGCAGGAGGACGTCGCCCGCTTCGAGGGTTTCCTCGGCCTGTCCGTAGGCCGCTCCCGAGGTGGCGCCGAGCAGGACGCCGTCCGGTGCGCTCAGCATGCGCCCCGTCCCGTCGCGGAACAGCAGCGGGGCGGGGTGTCCTGCCTGCGCCCAGGCCAGGGTGCGGGTCTCGGGGCGGTAGCGGCAGCACACCGCGCTGCCCAGGGCCGGTTGCACGGTGGCGTCGAGTAACTGGTTGAGCCAGGACATCAGTTGACCGGGTTCGGTGCCCGCCATCGCCATGCCGCGCAGGGCGCCGAGCAGCATCGCCATGCCCGAGGTGACGGCGACACCGTGTCCGGTGAGGTCGCCGACGCTCAACAGCGTTGCCCCGTCGGACAGTTGGAGCGCGTCGTACCAATCGCCGCCGATCAGCGCGCTCGTGGAGGAGGGCAGATAGCGGGCGGCCAGGTCGAGTGTCTCCGGCCCCTGGTGCGGGAGCCGCAGGGAGCCGCGCCACGGCGGCAGCACGGCCTCCTGCAGCTCGACCGCGAGCCGGCGCTCGGTCTGCGCGTGGTGCCGGTGGAGCTGCAGCGAGTCACGGGTCTCGCTCACCGTCCGCTGGCTGCGGCGCAGTTCGCTGACGTCCCGCAGCACCGCCCACATCGAGGCAGTGCCACCGTCGGCGTCGAGCACGGGCTCGCCCATCATGTGCACGGTCCGTACGGCGCCGTCGGGCCGCACGATCCGGAACTCGCCGTCTATGGGCTTGGCGTCGATCAGGCAGTCCGTGACCATCGCGGTCAGGCTGGGGCGGTCCTCGTCGAGGACCAGCGACGGCAGTTCGTCGAGGGTGAGCGGAGGAGCGGCCGGATCGCGGCCGAGGATCTGATACAGCTCCCCGGACCAACTCGCCCCGTCCGTCAGCAGATTCCACTCGGCACTGCCGACCCGGCTGAGCAGCGAGTCGTCACGAGGCGTGTCCGGTACGGCAGTTGGGACGAGCGGCGCCTCCGCGGTGGCCGGCACGGGCGGCGGGCCGTCCCGCAACTGGGCCAAGTGCTCGTCGAGATCGTTGAGTTGATGCAGCGCCAGATCGCACAGCGCCCGCTGCCACCGCTCGCGAGGGTCCGCACCGTCGTGCTGCGCGTCCCGCCGTACGGCGTCCACGTCGCCCATGAGCCGCCGCGCCTGCGATATCAGCGCGTCGACCGAGCCGCGCGCGGGCGGCTGGGCGGCGGGGCGGTCCGCAGAGAGGTGGGACGGCATGACGCACTCCGATGCGGGGACGGTACGACCAAGGCGGATGGAGGGACCGGTAACGACTGTCGCACAGGCTGCGACGCCCTGTAAGGGATTTGGCAACACACGATCCGGTGGTGCTTCTGGCATATGCCAGCGTCTTCACGGGCGGCCGGTGTCGCGCTCGTGGCGTGGCTGTCCTGGTGGGGCAAGTCGTAGACGCCGTACGCGAGTTGAGGGACTGATTACCCCTCCGGCTCGTCATTCAACCACCTGTTCGACGGCCCGATGTTCCCGCGTGGTGTCGGCACCCGACGTGCGGCTGAAAAGTGTTGCTCAAGCGAGTGATCCGCAGTTCGCAACGGTCATTTTGAGCCGTTGCTTTGTTATAGCCATGACAATTCTGTGGGCGTGATGCCAGGCTGCTGAGCACCACGCTCACCGAGTGTTCACTTCCTCCTCACCCTTCCTCCCCGCACCCGCGCGCCGCCGGACGGCCGTATCCCGGCCCGACCCGCTCTCCAGGACTCCACCGAGTCCGACCACCCCACATAAGGAGAACGCCTTGACCCGGCTTGACCGTTATCCGCACCACCCCAGATACACCGCCGCCCTCGTACTCACGGCGATCGGCACCCTGCTGGCCGCCGGTATGCAGACCGGCGCCGCCTCCGCCGCTCCCGGCGGGCACGCCACCCCCGCGAAGATCCTGGCCACCCCGCGGGCCGCAGCGGCCCCGGCCGCCCTGTCGCCGGCGAAGCACGCCGCCCTCCTCAAGAGCGCGGGCGCCGCGGTCAAGAACACCGCGAAGACCCTCGGCCTCGGTGCCAAGGAGAAGCTCGTCGTCAAGGACGTCAGCCAGGACGCCGACGGCACCACCCACACCCGCTACGAGCGGACGTACTCCGGGCTGCCCGTCCTCGGCGGCGACCTGGTCGTGCACGCCAAGAGCGGCAGGCTGACGGTGACGAAGGCCGCGAAGGCCGGCCTGACCCTGCCGGGCATCACCCCGAACGTGACATCGGCGACGGTGAAGACCAAGGCGCTCGCGGCAGCGTCCAAGGCGGGCGGCGAGAAGGCCCAACTCGACGGCGCCCCACGGCTCGTGGTCTGGGCCGCCGGAGCCAAGCCCGTCCTCGCCTGGGAGGCTGTGGTCGGCGGCTTCCAGGACGACGGTACGCCCAGTGAACTCCATGTGATCACCGACGCGGACTCCGGCAAGGCCGTCTTCCAGTACCAGGGCATCGAAACGGGCACCGGCACCGGCCAGTTCAACGGATCCGTCCCGCTCGGCACCACGCTCTCCGGCTCGACGTACCAACTCGTCGACGGCGATCGCGCCGGACACCGCACCTACGACCTGAACCAGGGCACCTCCGGCACCGGCACCCTGTTTACAGATGACAACGATGTCTGGGGCGACGGAACCCAGAGCAACCGGCAGACCGCGGGCGTGGACGTCGCGTTCGGCGCGGCGGCGACCTGGGACTACTACAAGGACGTCTTCGGGCGGAACGGCATACGCAACGACGGCGTGGCCGCCTACAGCCGGGCCCACTACGGCAACAACTACGTCAACGCGTTCTGGGACGACACCTGCTTCTGCATGACCTACGGCGACGGCTCGGGCAACACCCACCCGCTGACCGCGCTGGACGTGGCCGCGCACGAGATGAGCCACGGCGTCACCGCCGCGACCGCCGGCCTCACCTACTCCGGCGAGTCGGGCGGCCTCAACGAGGCGACCTCGGACATCTTCGCCGCCGCGGTGGAGTTCCACGAGAACCTGCCCGCCGACGTCCCCGACTACATGGTCGGCGAGAAGATCGACATCAACGGCAATGGCACACCGCTGCGTTACATGGACAAGCCCTCCAAGGACGGCGCGTCCCGCGACTACTGGAGCTCGACGCTCGGCAGCGTCGACGTCCACTACTCCTCGGGCCCGGCGAACCACCTCTTCTACCTGCTGTCCGAGGGCAGCGGCGCGAAGACCGTCAACGGGGTCGCCTACGACAGCCCCACCTACGACGGTGTGCCGGTCGCCGGCATCGGCATCGACAACGCCCAGAAGGTCTGGTATCGGGCGCTCTCCACGTACATGACCTCCTCCACCAACTACGCCGGTGCCCGCACCGCGACCCTGCAGGCCGCCGCGGATCTCTTCGGCGCGTACAGCCCGACCTACCTCGCCGTGGCCGACGGCTGGGCGGCGATCAACGTGGGAAGCCGGATCGCGCTCGGCGTCAACGTGGCCCCGATCGCCGGTCAGATCAGCGGAGTCGGACAGTCCGTGTCCCTGCAGACGGACGCGTACACCACCAACTCCGGTGCGGGCCTGACTTATTCGGCCACGGGACTGCCGGACGGACTGACCATCAGCAGTACCGGCCTGATCTCCGGCATCCCGACCACCCTCGGGAGCAGTGACGTCACGGTGACCGTCACCGACGACACGGGCGCGACCGCCACCGCCGCCTTCACCTGGCGGATCGCCAACATCTACGCCAGCGGCACCCGCGTCGACATCCCCGACAACAGCACTGCCGTGGAGTCCCCGATCACGGTCACCGGCCGCGACGGCAACGCCTCGGCCACCACCCAGGTCTACGTCAAGATCATCCACACCTACCGGGGCGACCTGACCGTCGACCTCGTGGGTCCGAACGGAACCGTCTACTCCCTGCTGAACCGCGCCGGCGGCTCCACCGACAACGTCGACCAGACCTTCACGGTCGACGCCTCCGCCCAACCGGTCAACGGCACCTGGAAGTTGCGGGTACAGGACCGCGCGGCACTCGACGTCGGCTACATCGAGCAGTGGCAGCTCACTCCGTGAACCGGCCGTTCCAGCCCCGCAGTTGAGGGCTGAGGGGTTCGGGTTCGCCTACTGACAGCCCGAGTTGGTTCTGGCCGCGCCGGTCTGCACGGAGGCGCGGTCAGAACCGATCGGCGCGTTCGGTCAGTTGCTCGTATCGCTACGGTCACGGTGTGATCAGCCGGTCCTGTTCCACCGGCGGTGTGCCGCCGTACCAGTCCAGGGCCTTGCCGAAGCGCACCAACTCACCGTAGTGGGTGGGGTCGACGTGGTCGGCGAAGACGAGGTCGAGCACGGCGCCCGCGGCCTCGGCCGGGGACTGGGCCTGGCTGAAATCGCTGAACCACGGGCGGGAGGTGGCCGTGTCGACCATGCCCGGGCACACCGAGGCGACCAACGTGCCCGTCGCCAGGTCGTGTTCACGGCGTTCCGCGGCGACCGCGCGGACGGCGGCGACCTGAGCCACCTTCGAGGGCACGTTCAGCCACAGCGGCCAGCCCGCCTCGGCCGTGGTCCGATGGTGGACGGCGCCGCGCCAGGACTCGACGGCGTACTCGACCTGGTCCAGGCTCGCGCCGTCGAACAGGTCGTGCAGCGCGGGGTCGAGATGCCCGAGGGTGCCGAGGCTGCTGGCCACGACGAGGAACCGGCCGCCAGGGCGCAGCACCGGGCCGAAGGAACGCAGCATCGCGTGCGTGGCGGTGTTGGAGATGTCGATGAACTCGTCGGCGCGCGCCGCCTGCGACTCCCCGGGCAGCACCCGGGCCACGGCGTTCGAGATCACGATGTCGACCCCGCCGTAGCGCTGCCGGAGATCGTCGGCGAGGTCGGCGATGGCATCGGTGTCGGTGACGTCCAGGACCCGGCCCTCGACCCGGCTGCGCGTACCGGGCAGGCTCGCGACCTCGTGGGCCGCGTCGGTGACCCGTTGCTCGTCGCGTCCGGTGAGCAGGACCATGTCGTCGGGACCCATGTGGGCCGCCAACCCCTCGACGAGGGCGCGGCCGAGTCCTTGGTTGGCGCCCGTGACGAGGGCGATGCGCGAAACGTTCATGACTGCCACGGTAGGAACCCGCGGGGTGTGCGTCCAACGAGAGTTACGCACCGCTAGCATGCGTGATCGTCATGGACTTCACGCATGTGTCACTCACCGCGTTGCGCGTCTTCCGCGCGGTCGCCGAACAGGGAACCTTCACCGCGGCCGCCGTGTCGCTGGGCTACACCCAGTCGGCGGTGTCCCGGCAGATCGCCGCGATCGAACGGGCCGCGGGCGCGGAACTGCTGGAACGGCGTCGCGACGGCGTACGGCTGACCCCGGCCGGTCGGATCGTCATGCGCAGGGCGACAGTCGTGCTCGACGAGATCGACGCGACCGCCCGCGAACTGTCCGGTCTGCCGACGGAGGCCGCGACCGTCCGCCTGGGCTGGTTCCCCAGCGCGGGAGCGGTCCTGCTGCCCCGCGCCCTGGCCGCGCTGCGGCGCAGCGACCCGGACCTGCACGTCGTCAGCCGGGAGGGCGGCACCCCGGCGCTGGTACGTGCCCTGCGGGCCGGGAGTCTCGACCTGGCCCTGCTCGCGTCGGCGCCACCGTTCCGGCCGCCGGACACCGAATCGCCGCCGCTGGTGCTGCGTACGCTCACCGAGCGCCCGCTGTACCTCGCGGTGCCCGCGACGCATCCGCTGGCCCGGGGCGACTACGTCGACGTGGCCCACCTGCGCGGGCAGCGCTGGATCGCGAGCATTTCCTCCGGCGAGGACCGGCTCATGGGTGTGTGGCCGGGGCTGGACGAGCGGCCCGAGATCGTCCACACCGCCCGCGACTGGCTGGCCAAGCTCCAACTCGTCGCAGCGGGCTGCGGGTTGACCACGGTCACCGGCTCCCTCGCCCCCGCCGTACCGCCGGGCGTCCGCGTCCTGCCGGTGCGCGGCGGACCCCAGGAACAACGCCGCCTGCTCCTGGCCCGCCTTCCGCACCCACCGTCCGAAGCGGTCACCCGTGTGGGGGCTGCGCTCCGGCTCGCCGCGCTCGACTCCTATACGCCGGGCGCGGCGCCCGCGCAGGAGTGAGCCCCTGTTGGCAGGTCCGGCTGGCCACACCCCGCATCACATGCGCGAGTGGCACGGACGCGACGGCCACCGTCACGCCGTAACCGGTGACCAGCAGCCCGACCGCCGGCACGGAGACCCGCAGGCTCTCGGCGATGAGCTCCAGCAGGCCGATCGGCAGGTTCTCGGCGGTGTTGAAGGTGAAGGCGGCCAGCATCAGGGCCGCCAGCACCGCCGACCTGCGCCATCGCGCCCGGCGAGCCTGTTCCGCGGTCCCGTCCATGGGGCCACCTCACCGGGATCACCAGCCCCACCGCAAGCGCATTCACCACCGGCCCCACCCCTCGACGGTAGAGTGACGCAGGTCACATCAATTCATTCGGGGTTCCGCGTAATGCAAAGGGCACCTGCGAGGTCGTACAGGCACACGGCAATCCGGCCGACCTCACACCCGCAGTGGAGACCGACCATGGACATCACCCTCGAACAGCCCACCCGAGCCCGGCTGATCACGGCGGACGACACGGAGATCCCCGTGTCCGCCACGCTCCGCTACCTCGCCTCGGACCCGCTGGCCGTGCACCTCGACTTCCCGCCCGAGGTGTCCCTCGACGGCGACGGAGTCACCTGGACCTTCGCCCGCTCGCTGCTGGAGGAGGGGCTGCGCAGGCCGGCCGGCGGCGGTGACGTACACCTGTGGCCGTGCGGCCGGGCCCGTACGGTGCTGGAGTTCCACTCACCGTTCGGACTCGCCCTGCTCCACTTCCACACCCCGGAACTGCGCCGCTTCCTGCTGCGGACCTACGACGTGGTGGCCACCGGGCAGGAGGACATGGACGCGGTCGTCGACCGGGGACTGAGCGCCTTGTTCGGCAACGTCTGAACAGGAACGTCTGGACAGGACGTCTGGCTAGGAACGTCTGAACGGCTGAGGGCAACTCGGCGTGCAGGAGCCGGTTTTGACTTCTGTTCACCTCCATCTCACCGTCCCGGTATGGACCTTGGCGATCACCCCGTGCACCCTTGCGCGCGGTGTGCCGCTCGGGCACGCCCGTGACGAGGGTGGGGCGAATGACACCGATCAGCCGAAGAGGCTTCGTGGGGCTCGGTGCGACCATGGCGGCGGGCATGGTGACGGGCACCGGCGCACGGCCCGCGATCGCGGCCCAACAGGCGGCGACCGGCACGATCTCGGACGTGAAACACGTGGTGATCCTCATGCAGGAGAACCGCAGCTTCGACCACTACTTCGGGCGCCTGAAAGGCGTCCGCGGCTTCGACGACCGCAGCGGTATCACGCTGAGCGGCGGCTATCCGGTCTTCAGCCAGCCCAACGGGGGCGGCCGTCAGTATCCGTGGAAGCTGAGCGCCACCCCGGCCGCGGGCGGCCAGGACGGCGAGACCCTCGCCCAGTGCAACGGCGACCTGCCGCACTCCTGGTCATCGCAGCACTCCGCGTGGAACAAGGGCCGCCTCGACAACTGGGTCTCGGGCGTGGGCAACGTCCGCTCGCTCGGCTACTTGGACCGGTCCGACATTCCCTTCCACTACGCGCTCGCCGACAACTACACCATCTGCGACGCCTACTTCTGCTCCACGCTCAGCGCGACCGGCCCCAACCGCACCTATCTGTGGAGCGGCAAGGTGGACTCCTCCAGCTACGACGGCGGTGACGAGTCCGGCCTGACCTGGCAGACCTACGCCGAGTCCCTGCAGAACGCCGGAGTGACCTGGAAGGTCTACCAGAACGCGTCCGACAACTACGGCGACAACGCCTGCGCCTACTTCAAGAACTTCACCAACTCCAAGGCGGGCAGCCCCCTTTACGACCGCGGCATGTCCTCCGTCCCGGCCGGCGCCGGCTCGACCCCCGACGACATCGCCGCCGCCATCAAGGCCGACGTCCTCGCGGGCACCCTCCCGCAGGTCTCCTGGGTCGTCCCCAACCAGGCCTTTTCCGAGCACCCTTACGCCCCGCCCGGCGACGGCGCCCATTTCATCAGCCTCGTCTACCAGGCCCTCGCCGCCGACCCGGACGTCTTCGACTCGACCGTCCTGTTCCTCAACTACGACGAGAACGACGGCTACTTCGACCACGTACCGCCGCCCGCCCCGCCCGCAGGCACCGACGGCGAGTTCCTCAACGGCGTGCCGTACGGCTTCGGCTTCCGCGTCCCTATGATCGTCATCTCGCCCTGGACACGCGGTGGTTGGGTCTCCTCCGAGGTCTTCGAGCACACCTCGGTTTTGCGCTTCCTGGAGACCTGGACCACCTCCCTCGGCAAGCCCGCCACCTGCCCCAACATCAGCGCCTGGCGCCGCAAGGTCAGCGGCGACCTGACAGGCGTCTTCGACTTCGCCAACCCGGTCTACGGCTCCGTCGCCCTCCCCGCGACAAGCGTCATCGGCCTCTCCACCTGCGGCCCGCTGCCCAACCCGGTGCCGACGAACAACGCCCTGCCCACGCAGGAGACCGGCACCCGGCCCGCCCGCGCGCTGCCCTACCAGCCCAACGGGTACCTGGATCACCTGGAGTTCGGGGCGAGCGGCAAGATCCTCGCCTGGTTCGCCATGACCAACCAGGGCGGTGCGGCCAAGAGCGCCGCTCACTTCTCCATCCACCCCAACGCCTACCGTGACACCACGCCCTGGCAGTACACGGTCGACCCGGGCGGCACCGCCTCCGACTACTTCAACATCGGTACGGGCTACGGCAGCGGTAAGTACGACCTCTCCATGGTCGGCCCCAACCGCTTCCTGCGACGTTTTCAGGGGGACGCGACGAAGGCGGGCAAGTCCGTTGAGGTGAGCACCCGTTACGCCGTCGAGTCGGGCACCGGCAAGCTCGCGATCTACTTCACGATGGCCAACTCGGGCTCTGCGTCGGTGAAGTTCACCATCACCTCCAACCACTACCGCGGCGACGGACCGTGGACCTACACGGTCGCGGCGGGTGCGTCGGCGGAGGACTCCTTCAACGCCGTGGCGTACCAGGGCGGTTGGTACGACTTCACGGTCACCGTTGACTCCGACGCGACCTGGTCGCGCCGGTTCACCGGGCACCTGGAGTCGGGCACGGCGAGCGTCAGCGGCTGACGGCGACCTGCAACTCCGGTGTCAGCGGCTGACGTTGCCGTATAGATCCGGGCGCGGGGCCAGCTCCACGGCCACCCGGCCGCCGCTGTCCAGCGCCCGGACCCCGGCCTCGGCGACGGCGGAGGAGGCGTAGCCGTCCCACACGCTCGGGCCGGTGACCAGGCCCTGCCGGGTGGCGTCGACCCAGGACTGCACCTCGCGGTCGTAGGCGTCCGCGAAGCGCACGAGGTAGTCCAGCGGTACGTCCTCGTGGGTGCTGCCCCGTGTGGTGACGACCATCGTGTGATCGTCGCCGATCCGGGCGCTGCCTGACTCGCACACGGCCTCGCAGCGCACCTGGTAGCCGAAGCCGCAGTTGACGAAGACCTCGACGTCCACGAGGGCGCCGCCGGCGGTCTCGAAGAGGACGAGTTGCGGGTCGAGCAGGCCCTCCGGGGCGTTGGCCGACGAACGCGGGCTGAGCACGGTCACCGCGGTGAGTTCCTGGCCGAGCAGCCAGCGGGCCGCGTCGATCTCGTGCGAGACGGAGCTGTCGATGAGCATCGCCGAGGTGAAGTAGGGCGGCGACGACACATTGCGGTGGGTGCAGTGCAGCATCAGCGGGCGCCCCAACTGCCCGCTGTCCAGCAGGGACTTGAGGCGCTGGTACTCCGCGTCGTAGCGCCGCATGAACCCGATCTGCGCGAGCCGGCGCCCGAGCCGTGCCTCCGCCTCCACCACCCGGAGCGCTCCGGTGGAGTCGGGGACCATGGGCTTCTCGCACAGCACCGGCAGCCCGCGCGCGAAGGCCGCGAGCAGTGCCTCCTCGTGCGCGGGACCCGGTGAGGCGATGAGCACCGCCTCGACTCCGGGGGCGTCGAGCGCGGCCACGGCGTCCTCGTGCACCGTGACCGCGTCCAGACCGGCCACCGCCTCCTTGGCGCGATCGGTGTCCGGGTCGGCCACTGCGGCGACCCTGGCGCCGCTCACCACCTGGTCGACGCGTCGTATGTGGTCGGCTCCCATGTGTCCCGCACCCAGTACGGCCACGCCCAACAGGTCACCCACGTGTGCACTCCCTCTACGTCGACGATCACGCCGTAGCGTACGCCGTAGGGGGAGGGGGCCTCCGGAATATGCGGGGCTCCGCAGCGAGGTGGGTTCAGTAGCGCAGCACGCCCGCGATGCCGTCGGCGGAGGTCAGGGTGCCGTCGGGGACGAAGCGGACCTCGGCACCTGTCTCCAGGCACTGTTCGACGATCTCGTCCACGATGTCCTCGCGGGCGTCGAGGTCGGCGCTGTCGGCCGGGACGAGGTGGTCGCCGTGGTCGTCGCGGACCGTGACGCGGTAGTTCTCCTCGACGGCCAGCAGTCGGACCCGGCCCTCGCGGGCGTTCTGCCAGACCTCGTCGACGCCGGCCGCGAACTCCTTGCGCCCGCGCGCCGATTCGAGCTCGCGGGCCACGCCGACGGTGTTCTTGAGCGACTCGGCGTCGACCAGTGGCCGTACGGCCTGCCACACGGCGTCGGGCGTGCCGTGCGCGAGGCCGCCGTGCGCGATGTGCGCGGCGCCCTTGGTGGCGCTGCCGACCTCGTCCAGTGCGGACAGGGCGGCCTGTTCGCCGGTGATGTAGAGCGGACGCCTGTGCTCGCGCAGGATCCTGCCCATCGCGGTGTCGGCCTCGCGCAGGAAGTGGCGGGTGTCCTCGTCGCGGAAGGTGCTCGGGATGTCGCCGATCCGCTCCTGGCGCTCGGCGTCGAAGTTGTCCCGGTGGTCGCGGGTCAGCGGGAAGCCGTCGGTGTGGTCCTCGACGACCCGGTCGACCCCGCCGTTCCACAGCGTGACGCGGTCCGCGGCGAGCGACAGCACCCAGAACGGCCGTTCGGAGGCCTGCGCGGAGACGAGGTTGCGGGTGAGGAACGTGTCGGAGAGCACCACACGTTCCGGCACGGACCTGGCGAGGGACCACACCTGGTGCTCACCCGGCGCGGCGAAGATCACCAGACCGTCCTCGGCGTGTGCCAGATCGATCTCGGCCAGGGCCTGGTCGAGCTGCCGGGAGACGTCGATGCGGCGCTCCCGGGGGACCGCGGGATCGGCTTCGAGCTGCTTCTTGGCCTCGGCCAGCACATTGCGCAGCCGGACCGGATCCTGGGCGTTGTCGGGCTCGCGACGATGCGTCGGGGTGAGCACGGAGACCGCGGGGTAGGGGCGCGGGCGCCGCAGTTCGGTAAGCGTGGCGGGACTCAGTGCGTGCTCCATAACAGCACGATAGGGCCGAATGACGGATGGGGCATATGGGGGAAGCCCGCCAGGCAAATAGGAAAATTGGTTGCTAACGTCCCTCGGGTGACGCAAGCCGCCACCACTGACACCGGTACCTCCACCGCCAAGCTGACCCTGCCGACGCTGACCACCATGGTCGTCGGCTCCATGGTCGGGGCCGGAGTGTTCTCGCTCCCGCGCCGGTTCGCGCAGGAGACGGGCGTGGCCGGCGCCCTGATCGCCTGGGCCGTCGCCGGCACGGGCATGCTGATGCTGGCCTTCGTCTTCCAGACCCTCGCGGTCCGCAGACCCGACCTCGACGCCGGTGTCTACGCCTACGCCAAGGCCGGGTTCGGCCAATACCTCGGCTTCTTCGCCGCGTTCGGCTACTGGGCCAGCGCCTGCGTCGGCAACGTGACGTACTGGGTGCTGATCATGTCGACGATCGGCACGATCGCCCCGTCCCTCGGCGAGGGCGACACCGTCCTCGCGGTGGTCCTCTCCTCGGTCGGACTGTGGCTCTTCTTCCTGCTGATCAGCCGCGGTGTGAAGGAGGCGGCGGCCATCAACCGGATCGTCACCGTCGCCAAGGTCGTGCCGATCCTCGTCTTCGTCGTCCTCGCGCTCTTTTACCTCAAGCCCCATGTCTTCGCGGAGAACTTCGGCGGCGCCGACTACGCGGGCTCCCTGTTCCAGCAGGTCAAGGGCACCATGCTGGCCACCGTCTTCGTGTTCCTGGGTGTCGAGGGCGCCAGTGTCTACTCCCGGCACGCGAAGCGCCGCGAGGACGTCGGACGCGCCACCGTCCTCGGCTTCCTCAGCGTCTTCGCAGTCTTCGCGTCGGTGACGATCGTGTCGTACGGCCTGATGCCGATGGGTGAGATCGCCGAACTGCGGCAGCCCTCCATGGCCGGCGTGCTGGAACACGCGGTGGGCACCTGGGGGAAGGTCTTCGTCAGCGTCGGGCTGATCGTCTCCGTGCTGGGCGCCTATCTCGCCTGGACGCTGATGGCCGCCGAAGTGCTGTTCGTGGCCGCCAAGGACGACGACATGCCGCGCTTCCTGAAGAAGTCCACGGCGGCCGACGTGCCCGTCCCCGCACTCGTGATGACCACACTGCTCAGTCAACTCGTGCTGGTCGTCACCTACTTCTCCGACGACGCCTTCAACTTCGCACTGGACCTCACCAGTTCACGGACGCTGATCCCGTTCCTGCTCGCGGCAGGCTTCGCCGTACGGATCGCGCTCAAGCAAACTCGCGCAGGGCGCGGTGAGTTGGTGGTCGCCGTGCTCGCCACGGTCTACACCGCGTTCCTCATCTACGCGGCCGGACTCAAGTACCTCCTCGTCTCGCTCATCATCTACGCGCCAGCCACCTTCCTGTTCGTCAAGGCCCGCAGGGAACAGGGACGCTCGCCCTTCTCGGCCCGGGAACTGGTGATCCTCGCCGTCTCCGTCGCGGGCGCCGTCGTCGGGATCATCGCCCTGGCACTGGGCTGGATCAGCCTCTGACCTCGCCTCCGACCTCCGGAAAGGTGCGTGCACCGTGACCACTCAAGACACCGTGGACCGACATGAGTACGGCGTCCACTCCGAGGTCGGCCGACTGCGCAAGGTGCTGGTCTGCGCACCGGGACTGGCCCACCGCAGGCTCACCCCGACCAACTCCGACGACCTGCTCTTCGACGACGTGATGTGGGTCGAGAACGCCCAGCGCGACCACGCCGACTTCGTCAACAAACTCCGCGAACGCGGCGTAGACGTCGTCGAGTTGCATGAACTGCTCGCCCAGACCATGACGATCCCCGCGGCCAAGGACTGGCTCCTGGACCGGAAGATCGTCGCCAACGAGGTCGGCCTGGGCATCGTCGACGCGACCCGCGCCTACCTGGAGAGCCTCGAACCCGCCGAACTGGCCAAGTACTTGATCGGCGGCCTCGCCACCACCGACCTCCCGGACGACTACCGCACCGACTACGTCGCCCTCGTCCGCGAGTCGACCGGAGTCCGCGAATACCTGATGCCGCCCCTGCCCAACACCCTCTACACCCGCGACACGACCTGCTGGCTCTACGGCGGCCTCACCCTCAACCCGCTCTACTGGCCCGCCCGGCACGACGAGACCCTCCTGATGAAGGCGATCTACACCTTCCACCCGGACTTCGCGGGCTCCGTCGTCTGGTGGGGCGACCCCGAACTCGACTGGGGGCAGGCCACGTTCGAGGGCGGCGACATCATGCCCGTCGGCAACGGCGTGGTCCTCATGGGCATGAGCGAGCGCACCTCGCGCCAGGCCATCACCCAAGTCGCCAAGGCGCTCTTCGACCTGGGCGCCGCCGAGCACGTCGTCGTGGCCGGTATGCCGAAGCTGCGTTCCGCGATGCACCTCGACACCGTCTTCACCTTCGCCGACCGCGACTTGGTGACCCTGTACCCGACCATCATGGACGCCGTCCACACCTTCTCCCTGCGCCCCGGCGACAAGGCACCCGGAATCGACATCGTCGACGAGGGTTCGACCCCGTTCACCGACGTCGTCGCCAAGGCACTCGGCCTGCCCGAACTGCGGATCGTGGAGACGGGCGGCGACGTCTACGCCTCCGAACGCCAGCAGTGGGACAGCGGCAACAACGCGGTCGCGCTGGAGCCGGGCGTGGTCTTCACCTACGACCGCAACACCCAGACCAACACCCTGCTGCGCAAGGCCGGCGTCGAGGTCATCACGATCGTCGGCGCCGAGCTGGGACGCGGCCGGGGTGGCGGGCACTGCATGACCTGCCCCATCGTGCGGGACCCGGTGGAGTTCTGAACTTCCGGGCGCTTCCTGGTTGTTGAGCAACTCTTTGCCCATGGCCGATTCCTGACGAGAGCCACCCGGTGGAGACGCGATCCGTGGATCTCGGGTGCGCAAAACGCGGCTGAAAACGCGGGGTCGGCGCGGCCGTTCAGGTTACGGGCATGTTGACCGGCCCTGTGCGTGTGACCCACGCTCGTCATATAGATGCTCGATACAACTGGTTCGGTGGGTGTGGGTCACATGCGCGGAAAGATGCAGGTGAGTGGGCACAGACCGGCGGACCGGACGCAGGAGGTAACGCATGTGCGGCATCACCGGCTGGGTCTCCTTCGACCGTGAACTGCGCACCGAGGCCGCGACATTGGATGCAATGACGGAGACGATGGCCTGCCGCGGCCCGGACGACCGCGGTGCCTGGATCCAGGGTCCCGCGGCCCTCGGACACCGCCGGCTCGCGATCATCGACCTGCCCGGCGGCCGTCAGCCGATGACCGTCGACACGGCGGACGGCATGGTCGCGCTCGTCTACTCGGGGGAGACCTACAACTTCACCGAACTTCGCCGCCAACTCGCCGAGCGGGGACACCGGTTCACCACCGACTCCGACACCGAGGTCGTGCTGCGCGGCTATCTCGAATGGGGCGACGCGGTCGCCGAACGCCTCAACGGCATGTACGCCTTCGCGATCTGGGACGGCCGCGGCGACCGACTCGTCATGATCCGCGACCGCATGGGCATCAAGCCCTTCTACTACCAACCGACCCCGGACGGCGTCCTGTTCGGCTCCGAACCGAAGGCGATCCTCGCCAACCCGCTGGCCCGCGCACGGGTCACCCTGGACGGCCTGCGTGAACTCTTCACCATGATCAAGACACCCGGACACGCCGTCTGGGACGGTATGCGCGAGGTCGAGCCCGGTACGGTCGTCACCGTCGACCGCTCGGGCCAACGGCGGCGCGTCTACTGGCAGTTGGAGACCCGCCCGCACACCGACGACCGCGACACCACCGTCGCCCACGTCCGCACGCTCCTCGACGACATCGTGCGCCGCCAGCTCGTCGCCGACGTACCGCGCTGCACCCTGCTCTCCGGCGGCCTCGACTCCTCCGCGATGACCGCGATCGCCGCTCGCCAACTCGCCGAGCACGGCGAGAAGGTGCGCAGCTTCGCCGTCGACTTCGTCGGCCAGAACGAGAACTTCGTCGCCGACGACCTGCGCGGCACCCCCGACACTCCCTACGTCCACGACGTGGCCCGCGCCTCCGGCACCGACCACCAGGACATCGTGCTCGACGCACACGCCCTCGCCGACCTCGACGTCCGCGCGAAGATGCTCCGGGCCCGCGATCTCCCCCTGGGCTTCGGCGACATGGACTCCTCGCTGTACCTGTTGTTCCGCGCCATCCGCGATCAGTCCACCGTCGCTCTGTCCGGCGAGTCGGCCGATGAAGTCTTCGGCGGATACCTGCAGTTCTTCGACGAGGAGGCCCGGCGCGCTTCCACCTTCCCCTGGCTGGTGCGCTTCGGTCAGCACTTCGGGGACGACGCCGACGTGCTGCGCCCCGACCTGACCAAGGCCCTGGACACCGAGTCGTACATCGCGGACGGCTACCGCACCGCCGTCGCCGGCATCCAACGCCTAGACGGCGAGAGCGACTTCGAGTACGGCATGCGGCGCATCTGCCACCTCCACCTCACCCGCTTCGTCCGCATCCTGCTCGACCGCAAGGACCGCGCGAGCATGGCCGTCGGCCTGGAGGTCCGTGTCCCGTTCTGCGACCACCGGCTCGTCGAGTACGTCTACAACACGCCCTGGGCCCTCAAGTCCTACGACGGCCGGGAGAAGACCCTGCTCAGGGAGGCCACCGCGGACGTCCTCCCGAAGTCCGTCTACGACCGGGTCAAGAGCCCGTACCCCTCCACCCAGGACCCCAAGTACGCGGTCGCCCTCCAGGACCACGCCAAGGACCTCCTCGCCCGGCCCTCCCACCCGGTCTTCGACCTCGTCGACCGCGAGCGGCTCCGGCGGGCCGCCCACCGCGACACACCCATCAGCACCCAGGCGGGCCGCCGCGGCCTGGAACGCGCCCTCGACCTGGCGCTCTGGATGGACCTCTACAAGCCCGAGATCGTGCTTGCCTGAGCGGTCCCTCAGGGGACCTCGGCGGTGTCCGGCTGGCACGAACTTCCGCTGGGCGGCAACGAGCCGTACAGCAGGAAGTCGTTGACCTTGGTGTGCACACACTTGGAAGAGGCGTAACCAGTGTGGCCCTCACCCTTGTTGTCGAGCACCACAGCCGAGGAACCGAGCCGCTGGGCCGTCTCCACGGTCCAGCGGTACGGCGTCGCCGGGTCGCCCCGGGTCCCGACGAGCAGCATCTTCGGCGAGCCCACGTTCTTGACGTCGTCGCGGATGTAGTCCGTGCCCCGGGGGCGGCCGTAGCACATCAGCACCTCGGTGAGCCGGTAACGGCCGAAGACCGGAGAGGCCTCCTCGTACTGGGCGCGCAGGCCGGCAAGGTTCCTGGTGATCTGCTCGGCGGTGGGGCGGTCGGGGTCGTCGGCGCAGTTGATGGCCATCAGCGCGGCCGGGAGGTTGTCGAGCGGGACGTCCTGCGCGTCGACGATCCCGCCGCTCCCGCGCCGACCGGGTAGGCCGGGCAGGCCGGTGCCGCCCGACGAGAACGCCATGATGGCCCGCGTGTCACCGTCCTCCACCAGCGAGGCGATGGCCCGCTCCAGCGTCGGCCACATCTGCTTGCTGTACAGCGCCTGGCTGATGGAGCCCACCAGGTCCTGGCCGGAGAACGGGTCGCCGAAGTCCGTCTGCACCGGGTCCTGGTCGAGCGAGCGGACGAGTTGTACGGCCCGGTCCGGCGCCGATCGCGCGTCGGTCCCGAAGGGGCAAGCGATGTCCTGCACACACCAGTTGAGGAAGTCCTCCAGCGCCGTCTGCTGTCCCTCGGCGCCCGCGATCCCTTGCTCGGACAGCGGTTCGGTGAGGGTGTCGACGCCGTCGAGCACCAACCGGCCGACCTTCTTGGGGAATTGGGCCGCGTACACCGCGCCCAGCCGCGTTCCGTAGGAGAAACCGAGGTAGTTGAGCTTCTTGTCGCCGAGGGCCTGGCGCATCACGTCCAGGTCCCGGGAGGCGTTGACCGTGCCGATGTGCGGCAGGACCGGGCCGGAGTACTTGGCGCAGGTCGCGGCAGCCTTCCGCAACTGTTTGAGGACGACCTTCGGATCACTGCTCTCCGTGGCGTCCTCGTCGACCGCGGCCGAGCCCTGGTCGGAGCCCTCGCCACAACTGACGGGCGAGGACTGGCCGACACCGCGCGGATCGAAGGTGACGACGTCGTAGCCGTTCGTCAGATCCATGAACTCCTTGCCGTCCGAGGCGAGTTCACCGACACCCGCGCCACCAGGACCGCCGAAGTTCAGCAGCACCGACCCCCTCGACTTCCCGGTCGCCCGGTAACGGGCCAGCGCGAGATCGAGCGTCCCACCGCCGGGCTTCGCGTAGTCGAGCGGGACGGTGACCTTCCCGCACTGCAGGTCCTTGGGCGCGTCCGGGTCCTTGCACGCGGCCCACTTCACCTTCTGCCGGTAGAACCGGGACAGGTCGGCCTGCGGCCCGTCGGCGGCCGTGGCGAGCGCGGGCAGCCCCGCGCCGAGCAGTGCCAGCGTGAGGACCCCGGTGAACGCGCACCGCCGGAACGCGGGCCGCGATGACAGCCTGGCCAGCATCAATGCCTCCAAGAACGCGCCGTGACCAGCGCCTTCGATCACGATAAGCGGGCCTCACGGGCCCCGCCTCCCGGCGGGCGGAGTGGTGATCGGTGCCGTATTCTGCGCCCCTTCAATAGGCCTAAGGGGTTTTCCTATTAGTGGTTTCCGATCCATGTGGTATCCGACCGATGAGGAGTCGTTATGAGTAGTTCGATAACCGTGACGCTCGATGGAGTGAAAGGCCGATAAGCCATAACTCGGATGGTGCGCCCGCGTTTTATCCGGTGCGGGTGTGTGCCCGCTACATCTCTGGAAGGCAGGGAACCTATGAAACGGGTTACCCGAAACGGTGTGATCGCCGTCGCGGCCGCGTCCGGTGCGATGGCTGTGGCGATGCCGGCGTTCGCCGATTCCGGTGCGGACGGCTCCGCGGCCGGTTCGCCCGGGGTGGTGTCCGGCAACACCATTCAGCTCCCGGTGCACGTGCCGGTGAACGTGTGCGGGAACACCGTGAACGTGGTGGGGCTCCTCAATCCCGCCGCGGGGAACACTTGCGCCAACGAAGGCGGCGCGAAAGCGGGCGGTGGGAAGCAGGGTGGCGGTAAGAGCTCCGGTGGACCGCACGGCGGTGCCGTCGCACAGGGCGGCGAAAAGGATTCGCCGGGTGTGCTCTCCGGCAACGGAGTGCAACTCCCGATCCACCTCCCCGTCAACCTGAGCGGCAATTCGGTGAGCGTGGTCGGCGTCGGCAACCCGACCGTGGGCAACCACTCCGAGAACACCTCGGGCGACCATCCCCACCACCCCGTGCACCCGACCCCGGCGCCGCCCACACCGTCGAAGCCGCACCCGGGGCCACGACCGGTGACGGAAGTGGAGGGCAACCCCGCCCAACCCGCCACCGAGGCATCGCTCGCCCACACAGGTGCTGACAACACAATCCCGGCCGCCGCCGCGAGCGCGGCCCTCCTCCTGAGCGGCGCCGCCCTGTACCGCCGCTACCGCCCCAGGGCGGGACGCTGACCCCAGCACCCGCGCCGGAACGGAAGGCCCCACCGGGTACACGACCGGTGGGGCCTCCGTCGTCCGGCACGACCGGGGCGGCGCAGGTCATCGCGGAGAGGTCCCGCGGGCAAGGGTGGGGGACGCCAACTCCTAGGAGCCGTAGGGGAGTTCCTCGGTCTGCACCGCCGGTGCCTTGAGAAGGGTGCGGGCCGCCTTCCGGAACGCGGACAGCAGGCGGTTGTGCTCGCCGGAGCGGGTAGCGAGGGCGACATGGCTCGGCTCGACGCCGTGGAGGGGGATCGCCATGATGTCGGGGCGGATCGTCTGGCCGGGTTGCAGACCGGCCGTGATGGCCACGGCCTGTCCGTCGGCGACGAACTCGAACTTGTCCTCCAGGGCCCGGATGACCGGACCACCGGGTGCCGGGCGGCCGTCGGGCCGGGGATCGATACGCCAGAACGCGCTCCACGCCGGGTCCGCGCCGGGCGTCTGCGGCAGGGGCTCGTCGGCGATGTCGTCCAGGGTGACGGACTCCTTGCCGGCCAGCCGGTGGTCCAGCGGCACGAGCAGGACGCGCGGCTCGTCGTAGAGGACCGTGACGTCCAACTCGGCGGTGGGGAACGGCAGTCGGCCCACCACCGCGTCAGCCCGCCGCTCCAGCAGGGCCGCGCGCACATCGTCGTAGGCCAGATGCACGACGTGCACATCGGCGTCCGGATGCCGGCGCCGCACCTCGCGTACGGCGGGGGTGACGTAGAGGTTCGCCATGTAGCCGACCGTGAGGCGGCTGGGTTCCGCGGCGGCGCGGGTCTCGGCGGCGGCCTGGGCGGTGGAGCGCAACAACGCCTTTGCGCGCGGCAGAAACACCTCCCCGGCCTCCGTGAGCCGGGTGCCCTGCGGGGTGCGGTCCAGCAGTCGGGCCCCCAACTGCTCCTCCAGGCGCCGGACTTGACGGCTCAGCGACGGCTGGGTGATGTGCAGCGCCTCGGCGGCGCGGCCGAAGTGACGCTGCTCGGCGACGGCGATGAAGTACCGCACGAGACGCAGTTCGAGATCGGGCGCGGGAGGCAGTTCCGTCATGCCCGAAGTGTACGGCGCGGCGTCGAGGAGTCTTCGGCCGTATGCCCCTGTGAACTGCGGTGATGCCTGATCCGTATTGCGCCATGCGAAACAGGCTTTGGACCGGGAACCCGGGCCCCGACCACGATGGAAACACAGCGGAGCACCGCATCGCACAGCACCGTTCCGCACCCACTTCATCGAAGGAACGCACCATGCGTGTTTTCGTCACCGGCGCCAGCGGGTTCATCGGCTCCGCCGTGGTCCGTGAACTGCTCGACTCCGGGCACACGGTCACCGGACTGGCCCGCTCGGACGCGTCCGCCGAGGCGCTGACGGCCGTGGGGGCCGCCGTGCACCGGGGCTCGCTCGACGACCTCGACAGTCTGCGCGGGGGCGCCGCCGCGGCCGACGGGGTCTGCCATCTCGCGTTCATCCACGACTTCAGCGACTTCGCCGCCAACTGCGCCACCGACCTGCGCGCCATCGAGGCGATCGGTGAGCAACTGGCCGGTACCGACAAGCCGTTCGTGGTCACGTCCGGCACGCCCGGGCTCGGTGACGGGAGGGTGGCTACGGAGGAGGACCACGTCGACCCCGGGTCGTTCTCGGCGATCCGGCAGCCGTCCGAGATCGCGGCGGTCGCGCTGGCGGAGCGGGGGGTTCGGTCGTCGGTCATCCGGCTGCCCCGGTCCGTGCACGGCGTGGGCGACAAGGGGTTCGTCCCCCAACTCATCGCCGTGGCCCGGGAGAAGGGCCTGTCGGCGTACGTCGGCGAGGGCAGTGCGCGCTGGCCCGCCGTGCACCGGCTCGACGCGGCGCGGCTGTACCGGTGGGCCCTGGAGTCGGCACCGGCGGGCGCGCAGTACCACGCGGTCGGGGACGAGGCGGTGCCGCTCCGCGAGATCGTGGAGGTCATCGCCCGCCGACTCGGCGTCCCGACGGGAAGCGTGCCGGCCGAGAAGGCGGTCGAGCACTTCGGCTTCCTCGGCCTTGTCGCCTCGCTGGACTGCCCGGCGTCGAGCACGGTGACGCGTAAGCAGACGGGGTGGGAGCCGGTTGAGGTTGGGTTGATCGCCGACCTTGAGACGGGGCGTTACTTCGGGGAGGAGTAAGAAGGCAGGTCCGGCGTGCTCCGTTGTTGTACGTCTGCGGGCCTGTGGGGGCTGGTTGCGCCCACGCGGCGGAGCCGCAAATGTCACAGCCCCGCGCGCCTTTGGGGCGTGCTTACGTACAGGGTGATTTCACGTGCCTCTCGGCCTCCACCGGTGTCGCTGGAAAGGCGTACCGGCTCCCCAGCAGGACCGTGACGAGCGCGCCCGCGATTAACGGCAATGCTGTCCAGGGCAAGGCCCCCGCGCCCCACCCCGACAGAGCCAGCCCACCGGTGAACGAGCCCCCGGCGATGCCCGCGTTGTACACCGTGGTCTGCAACGACGTTGCCACATCGGCGTGTTCGGGGCCGGAGGCGTTGACGAGTGCGGTCTGGATCAGCGTCGGTGCCCCTCCGAAGGCGACTCCCCACACGGCGACGGAACCGAGCAGTACTACAGGGGAGTCGCCACATAGGCCGAGCACACACATGACTGCCACGAACAGTGTCATCGCGCCCAACAGTGTGGGCCGCGCCCACCGATCCACGAGCACGCCGGTGGCCCAGATCCCGACGACCGTGGCGACCCCGAACACCAGCAGGACGAGGTCCGTACGGCCGTAGCCGGTGTGTGCCGTGAACGGGGCGACGTACGTGTACATCACCTGATGCCCCAGCAGCAGGAACAGCGTGACCGACAGGACGGCGGGAATCCCGGGCAGCATGGCGACACGCCTCAACGGCACGCGTGTGCCCGGGAGTTCACTGGGAAAGGCGGGGACCCGCAGCCGTATCCAGACCGCCACCAGGACCGCGAGCCCGGCCAGCATGCCGAACGCCGTGCGCCAGCCGACCGCCCCGGCCAGCGCGGTGCCTGCGGGCACGCCCAGGGAGAGGGCGAGGGTGATTCCGGCGAGCACGATCGCGATGGCCCGGCCGCGCCGCTCGACCGGCACCATCCGAGCCGCGTACCCGGCGAGCATCGCCCACATGGTGCCGCCCATGACCCCGGCCAGCAGTCGGGCGCCGAAGGTGACGGTGTACGACGACGACAGCGCGACCACCGCGTCGGCGCAGGCGAAGCCCAGCAGCGTACCCACCAGGACCGGGCGGCGCGGCAGCCCGCGCAGGGCCGCGGTGACCGGGATCGCGGCCAGGAAGGAGGCGACCGCGTAGCCCGTGACCAGGAAGCCGACCCGCGCTTCGGAGACGCCGAGGGCCGGTGCCATCCGGGGCAGCAGCCCGGCGGGGAGCAGTTCGGTCAGGACGGCGGTGAAGGCGGCCGTGGACAGGGCGAGGAGCCCGGACCAGGGCAGAGCGGTGCCCTTGGCCGGGGAAGCGGTGGTCATGGGACCATGGTCGAACCCTCACATCAGTGTGAAGGCAAGCGAGCCCCGGAGTCAGGCGTGAGGCAGTCATGAAGATCGGCGAGCTCTCCCGCCGCACCGGCGTCCCCACCCGCCTCCTGCGCTACTACGAGCAACAGGACCTGCTGCACCCCGACCGCACCGAGAACGGCTACCGCTCCTACGGCGAACCCGCGGTCCGGGACGTCCAGCAGATCCGGGGCCTGCTGGACTCGGGGCTCACCACCGAGATGATCCGCGCGATCCTGCCGTATCTCTCCGGCCCGGACGAGATCCATGTCCCCGCCGACTGCCTGACCCCGGAGACGGCCGCGCTGCTCAGCGACCACGTCGACCGGATCCAGGCCCGCATCGACTGTCTGGCCCGCAACCGCGACCGGCTGAGCGCGTATCTGGCGGCGGTACGGGCGGACGCGCCGGCGCAGGGATCGTAACCCCCTCGAAATCCCGTTGCCGGGGCAGCTCGCGGATGTTCAAGTGGCCGCATGGATCACGCCACGGTACTCGCCCTGCACGACCGCGAACTGCGCGAAGGTGCCCGACCCGACGGCCCCGGGGCCCGCGTCGAGCGGGTCGGGGGAGTGGTGCGCCATGTCGCCGACGCACACGGGTGGAACGGTGTGCTGTGGTCGGACCTGGACGAGGGCGACGCTGACGCGGCGATCGCCGAGCAGGTCGCGTACTTCACCGCGCTCGGCCGCGACTTCGAGTGGAAGCTCTACGGCCATGATCTGCCGAGGGATCTCGGACAGCGTCTGAGCGATGCCGGGTTCACGTCCGAGCCGCAGGAGACGCTGATGATCGGTGAGGTCTCCGCACTCACCCTCGACGCCCAACTGCCGGACGGCGTCCGCCTGTTGCCCGCCACCGACCGTGCCGGCGTCGACCTCGTGGCGGACGTCCACGAGAAGGCCTTCGGTACGGACAGCAGCCGGCTGCGCGCGCGTCTGCTCGACCAACTCGCCGCCGAACCCGACGCAGTTGTCGCCGTCGTCGCCCTCGCCGGTGACGAACCGGTGAGCGCGGCCCGGATGGAACTCGTCCCCGGTACCCGGTTCGCCGGTCTGTGGGGCGGTGGCACGGTCGAGGCCTGGCGTGGTCGCGGCATCTACCGCGCGCTGATCGCCCACCGGGCCCGTATCGCCGCGGACCGCGGCTACCGCTACCTCCAGGTCGACGCCTCCGACCAGAGCCGCCCCATCCTCGAACGCCTCGGCTTCTCCCCACTGACCACGACCACGCCGTACGTCTACGAGCCGTAGACCCACAGTCGGCTCAACCGGCTGCGGGTCTACGGCTCGACGAGCGGAGCGATGCGTGGTGCCGGAGGTTCGCCGTGAGGCGTGAGTCGTGAGGAGCCGTGAGGAGGAGTACGGGCGCGGGAAACGGGGGATCGGGCGGCAGGCCCGCAGAAGCCGGCCGCCGCCCGGTCGCGCCCGTGGCGCATGTCCCGCGACGCACGTCCCGCCTCCCGCTCAGCGGCGCGCCCTCGACCGGTCCAGCGCGGCTATGCCGACCGCCGCCAGGCCGATCTGGATGAGCCACTCGATCCAGTCGATGCCCTTGGTGTCGGCGACCCCCAGGCCCGATGCGATCGCCGCGCCGATCAGCGCGGCCACGATGCCGACGACGATCGTCAGCAGCACGCCGATGTGCTGGCGCCCAGGGACGACGAGCCGTCCCAGCACGCCAATGATGATGCCGATGATGATGGCACTGATGATGCCCGAGATCTCCATCTCCGCCCCTCTTTGTCGATAGTGCTGCTCTCTTCATGTGCCCGCTGGAGGCCAAGGCAGTCCGCCGGAGTTCTGTTGCCTGTTATTGCCGGGACTTTCTGTTCACCACCCCTACATGCCATGTACCTTTCAATCGTTCAACGCGTGTAGAACTCCCCAACTACCGTTCTACGCGCGCAGATCAGGCGCCCGCACCGCACCCTTCCCCATCCCCTCATGGAGGTTCGTCGGATGCTTGGATCCAGAAGATCCCGCCGCAGACTCACCACCGCCCTCGCCGGCCTGGGACTTTTCGTCACGGGGGCCGCCCTCCAGGTCACCACCACGGCCACGCCCGCGCACGCGGCCACCACGCACCGCGTCCTGTTCGACGACGGCCACGCCGAGGAGGCGGGCAACGCGGACTGGATCATCTCCACCAGCAAGCCCGACCCGCTGTCCCAGGACTCCTCCCCGTCCGCCGAGACCGACTGGACCGGGGCGCTCTCGTCCTGGGGCGTCGCCCTGCAGAAGACCGGCGACTACAGCCTGAAGACCGCCACCAGCGGGCTGACGTACGGCGGTTCGTCGACGACCGACCTGTCGAACTTCGACACGCTGGTCCTGCCCGAGCCCAACACGCTGTTCACGACGGCCGAGAAGACCGCGATCATGACGTTCGTCAACAACGGCGGCGGCCTCTTCATGATCTCCGACCACACCGGCGCCGACCGCAACAGCGACGGCTACGACGCGGTCGAGATCTTCAACGACCTGATGACGAACAACAGCGTCGACTCGACCGACCCGTTCGGCTTCTCCATCGACACCCTCGACATCAGCTCCGGCTACCCCGCCGCGATCAGCGACAGCACCAACACGGTCCTGAACGGCGCCTTCGGCACGGTCACCAAGAGCCTGATCGCCGACGGCACGACGGCCACGCTCAAGCCCGCCGACAACGCGAACGTCAAGGGCCTTGTGTACCGCAGCGGTTACTCCGGCAACACCGGCGCGTTCTTCGCGACCAGCACCTTCGGCAGCGGTCGCGTCGCCTTCTGGGGCGACAGCTCACCCATCGACGACGGCACCGGCCAGTCCGGCAACACGCTCTACGACGGTTGGAACGACACCGGCGCCACCAACGCACCCCTCGCCCTGAACGCCACCGCGTGGCTGGCCGGCGACGGCAGCAGCGGTGGCGGAGGAGGCGGCGACGGCACCTGCACCGCCGCCCAACTGCTCGGCAACCCGGGCTTCGAGTCCGGCAACACCACTTGGACCGCGAGCAGCGGCGTCATCACCACCTCCAGCAGCGAGGCCGCCCGCACCGGTTCGTACAAGGCATGGCTGGACGGCTACGGAACCGCCACCACCGACACCCTGTCCCAGTCGGTGAGCATCCCGTCCGGCTGCTCCGCCACCCTCAGCTTCTATCTGCACATCGACACCGCGGAGACCACCACCAGCACCGCCTACGACAAGCTGACGGTGACGGCCGGATCCACCACCCTGGCCACGTACTCCAACCTGAACGCGGCCTCCGGATACGTCCTGAAGTCCTTCGACGTCTCCTCCCTGGCCGGCACCACCGCCACCATCAAGTTCACCGGCGTCGAAGGGTCCACCCTCCAGACGTCCTTCGTCATCGACGACACGGCGCTGAACGTCAGCTGAAGACGACCGGTGGGGCCCGGCGGCGGCCGGGCCCCACGGGTTTACGGGGTTTACGCGGTTTACGGGTTCACCGTGCGGGGATCGTCCGCTCCGGTGTGTTCCACCCGGAGACCCGGACCCGTGGCGCCGACCCGTGCAGGTCAGCCGTCCGGTAGGTCGCCGTCAGTGTCGTCGACTCCCCGGGCCACAGGCTCACTTCGTTGTCGGACCACTGCACCGGCAGCACCGGCTTGCCCGCCGAGTCCACGAGATGGACGTCGGTGAGGAGCGCAGGCGTCTTCCCCGAGCCCTTGCCCGAGCCCTTGCCCGTCCCGGAGTTGCGCACCGTGACCGTCGTGGTCGACATGCCGTGCGCGTCGGCGTTGGTCGACGCCGTCGCCGAAACCGGCGCCTGCGCCATCGAGTTGAGCCCCTTGAGGTCGGCGTAGCTCGTCGTCGGCGTGTAATACCAGTCGGTGTGCGCCCAGTCGAGCGTGTCGGGCTTGCTGGAGAGCCAGTACACGTTCCGGCTCACCTCCTTGCCGGACGCGTCGGTCAGGGTCAGCCGTACCAGGTACGTCGTCGACAGCCCGCTCACCGACGAGGGCGAGGGCAGGGTGAGCGCCGTGCTGTGCGCGCCGCCGCCGCCGGAGACCTTCACCCCGGTCACCTTCTTGTCGTACTTCGGTGTGCCGTCGGTGTTGAACAAGGTTGCGTGTGCGGTGAGTTGGCGTGCGGACGCGTTCCTGTTGTTCACCACTACAACCGAGCGGTCGTCGTACGAGTACTGGATGTGCAGCGGCTCGTTAGCCTTCTTCGCGCCGAAGTAGGCACCGCCCTGGTCGAGGTAACGGTCCATCAACTGCCAGTGCAGGGAGGTCCAGCCGCTGTTGAACATCCAGTAGACGACCCCGGTCGCCGGCTTGGAGGCGTCGGTGGCGTTGCGCTCGTACGCCTCGAACTGGGCCCGCACGTTCTCGTATTGGGCCAGCTGTGCCTTGCGGACGTAGTCGGTGAGGCTCGTCGGTGGGCCGTAGCGGCCGGTGAGGGCGTTGTCGTAGAGCTTGAGGGTGTTGAAGGTGGCGGACGGGGAGCGGTGGTACTGCTTGGCGCTCGGGTCCTTCCAGAGGGTGGCCAGTTCGGCCGGGGTCATCATGCGGCGCAGGGTGTCGAGGGTGGGGATGTCGGGGCCCGCGCTGGTCTCGGAGTTGAAGCCGGTGGCGCCGCCCTCGCGCTTTGCGTACCAGTAGTTCGGCGGGATCCAGTCGTACGGGCCGGTCATCTTCATGCCCGAACTGCCGCTGACCGGAGAGGAGTTGTCGGAGGCGGCGGCGACCACCGGGGTTTTCCAGTCGGCGGCCTTCAAGGCGTCCAGGTACGTCTTCTCGATCTTCGCGTCAGGGGCGAAGTCGCTGCCGATGAGGAAGGAGATCACGCTCGGGTGGTCGCGCAGCCGGGCGGCCTCGGCGGTCATCGAGGCCTTGGCGACCGGGTAGTCGGCGGCGGTCCACGGGTCGCCCCGCTCGTCGCCGTTGACCTGGCCCTCCCACTTGTCGCAGCATTCCCAGCCGGGGAGGGTCAGGATGCCGTAGCGGTCGGCCAGGTCGAAGAACTCGTCCGGCTCGATGTGCCCTTCCAGGCGGATGGTGTTCAGGCCCAGGTCGAGGGCGTACTTCAGGCGGTCCTCGACGTAGGTCTTGTCCCAGCGCAGGAACTCGTCGGGTGACCAACCGCCGCCCTTGATCAGCAACTTGCGGCCGTTGACGCGGTACTGGCGGGCGCCGTCGGAGTTCAACGGGGCCTGCACGTCACGGATGCCGAAGGTCTGGTGCGCGGTGTCGGAGGGGGCGCCGTTCACGGAGGCGCTGAGGTCGAGGCCGTAGAGCGGCTGGCCGCCCATGCCCGCGGGCCACCAGACCTTGGGGGAGTTCAGGTGGAGGCCGAAGGTGATGGTCTTCGTCTCGTGTGCGGTGAGGGAGACGGTCTTCTCGAAGGTCGTGCTGCCGATGCTGCCCCGGACCTGCGCCGTGACGGGCGCGTTCGAGTCGTTGCGGGCCTGCGCCTTCACCGTCAGGTCGGCGGTGGCCAGCGACGGCACGGCCAGTTTCGTCACCACATGTGCGTCGCGCAGCGCGACCGGGCCGCCGCGCCGGACGAGGACGTCACGGACGATGCCCATGTTCTCGTCGGGCGGCGGCTGGAGCCAGTCGATCCAGCCCATGGTGAGGTTCTTGTTCGGGTCGTTCGGCCGGATGCGGAAGGCGACCGTGTTCATGCCGGAGCGGACGAGCGAGGTGACGTCCAACTCGTGCTGTGTGTAAGCCCCGTTGACGTCCGTGGCCTTGGCGATCCGCTTGCCGTTGACGTAGACGTCGGCCGCCGAGATCACCCCGCTGAAGTCGAGGTAGGTGCGCTTGCCGGGGTCGGCGACCGTGAAGTCGCTGCGGTACCACCACGGCACCTGGAAGTCGGCCTTCGGGATCTTCTGCTGGTTGGTCGAGTAGAAGGGGTCCGGGTAGACGCCGTCGGCGATCAGGGCCGCGAGGACGGTCGAGCGCGCGCCTGCCGGGTGCCAGCCGGTCGCCGGATAGCCGGGGGAGGAGATGGCGGCGGCGGAGTCGGTGACCTTGGCGGAGGATTGGATCGCGTAGCCGGACAGCGGGGTGGCGGTCCCGGCGGTCGAGCGTACGGCGGTCACCGGGAGCTGCGCGCGCTGCGGCGGGGACGACTCCCGGGCCCCCGCCCACGCGCTGGTCGTCAGGGTACCCAGCAGGCCGAGCGCGACCGCGGCCGTGGCGAGACGGCCTCTGAGGAGTGGGGGAACGGCGGGGCGGTGGAACACGGCGGTCTCCAGCCTCGTCAAGTTAGGAAGCTTTACTAACCGCACCAGAAGGTAGGGCGCTCGACGATGCCTGTCAAACACCTGTGTCCGTGGGTGAGTTGCTCAGGACCCCGAGTGACGCTCGAACACCAGGTCCCGCGCGGTGCCGAGCGCGGTGGCCACGGCACCCAGCAGCACCGCGTCCTCGCCCAGCGCGCTGGGTACGATCTTCGGCCGCAGCGGAGTCAGCGCGCGCAGGTTCTCCCGCACCGGACGCAACAGCAGATCCACGCTGTGCCCGACACCGCCGCCCAGCACGACGAGGTCCGGATCGAGGACAGCCGCGGCCGCCGCCACCGTGTGCGCGATCCGCTCGCCCTCCAGCTCAACTGCCTTGATCGCGGCGGCATTTCCCTGCCGGGCCGCGTCGAACACGGCCTTCGCGGTGAGCTGCTGCCCGCTCATGCCGAACCTGCGGGCCGCCTCCACCACGGCCACCCCGGAGACCGCGTCCTCCAGCGTCTCCGGCTTCTGCTGCCCCGGCCACGGCAGGAACCCGATCTCCCCGGCACCGCCGTGCGCCCCCGTGAACAGCCGCCCCTCGCTGACCACACCCATGCCGAGACCGGTGCCGATCATGATGTACGCGAACAGCCGGCTGCCCGCGCCGACGCCGTACGTGTACTCGCCCAGCGCCGCGAGATTCGCGTCGTTGTGCACCTCCAGCGGGATGCCCAGCTCCTCCCGCATCCGGTCGAACAGCCCGGCCCGGCCCCAGCCCGGCAGATGCATCGCGTACCGCACCCGGCGCCGCTGCTCGTCGTAGACACCTGGCGTGCCCACCACGGCGTGGACGACCGCGGCCGGTTCGACCTCGGAGTTCGCGACGACCTGGTGGGCGGTGGCGACCACCAGCTCGGCCATGGCGCCCGAGCTGCGGGCCCGGTTGCGGACGTCCGCGCGGGCCACCACCTCGCCGTCCAGATTGGCGACCGCGACGCGCAGCCAGCTGCGGCCGATGTCGATCCCGAGGGCGTAACCGGCGGACGGATCGGGGGCGTAGAGCACGGCGGTGCGGCCCCGCTCGGGGGCTTGCGTGCCGACCTCGTGGACCAGTCCCGCTTCCTCCAGGGCGGCCAGCGCGCTGGAGACCGTCGGCTTCGACAGGCCTGTGTCGCGGGCGAGTTGGGCGCGGGACGCGGCACCGGCGGTGCGCAGCCGGTCGAGCAGCAGCCGCGCGTTCGTACTGCGCAGCCGCCGACGACTCCAGGGCTGGTCCGGTCGCTCCACGGCGTCACTGACGGGCATCGCATCATTCTCCGGCATCCGGGACAGCCTCTTGACGAGTCTAGTAAGGCTCCTTAACTTTATCGCCCAGTCAGCCACCGGATACCGGCCCGCACGCCGCACCCCCTTCTCCCCGGTCACGCACACCCTCAGGAGCCTCCATGTCCGGTAGTCCGCCCCCAGACGGCGGGTTCGTCCGCCGCGTCGGCCTCTTCCAGGCCACCGCCATCAACATGAGCCAGATGTGCGGCATCGGGCCGTTCGTGACGATCCCGCTGATGGTCGCCGCGTTCGGCGGACCGCAGGCGGTGATCGGCTTCGTCGCGGGCGCGATCCTCGCGCTCGCCGACGGGCTCGTGTGGGCCGAGATGGGCGCCGCGATGCCCGGCTCCGGCGGCAGTTACGTCTATCTGCGCCAGGCCTTCCAGTACCGCACGGGCAGGCTGATGCCGTTCCTGTTCGTGTGGACGGCGATGCTCTTCATCCCGCTGATCATGTCGACCGGCGTGGTCGGCTTCGTGCAGTATCTCGGCTATCTGGCACCGGACTTGGGCAAGACGTCCGGCGACCTGATCGGCCTCGGCGTCATCGCCGTGGTGATCCTCCTGCTGTGGCGCGGCATCGAGAACATCGCGCGCATCACCGCCGTGATGTGGGCGGTGATGATCGCCTCGGTGCTCCTGGTCATCGTGGCCGCCGCGAGCGACTTCAGCGCGCACCTCGCCTTCACCTACCCGGCGCACGCCTTCGACCTGGGCAGCGACCACTTCTGGCTCGGCTTCGCCGGCGGCCTGACCATCGGCATCTACGACTACCTCGGCTACAACACCACCGCCTACATGGGCGCCGAGATCAAGGACCCGGGCCGCACCCTCCCGCGCTCGATCCTCTTCTCCATCGTCGGCATCATGGCGATCTATCTGATGCTGCAGATCGGCACGCTGGGCGTCATCGACTGGCACCGGATGACGAACGTCAACGACATCGCCTCCACCTCGGTGGCCTCGGCGGTCCTGGAGAAGACCTGGGGCAAGGGTGCCGCCGACACGGTCACCGTCCTGATCCTCATCACGGCCTTCGCCTCGGTCTTCACCGGCCTCCTCGGCGGCTCCCGGGTCCCCTACGACGCGGCCCGCGAACGCGTCTTCTTCCGCCCCTACGCCAAGCTCCACCCCAAGCACCGCTTCCCGATGCTGGGCCTGGCCACGATGGGCGTGATCACGGCGATCGGCTTCCTCATCGGCCGCCACACCGACCTGGCGACCCTGATCCAGCTGCTCACCACGGTGATGGTCATCGTCCAGGCACTGGCCCAGATCATCGCCCTCACGGTCCTGCGCAAACGCCAACCGGCCCTGCGCCGCCCGTACCGCATGTGGCTCTACCCCGTGCCGAGCATCGTCGCCTTCGTCGGCTGGTGCGTGATCTACGGCTACGCGGACAGGAATTCCCCGGGCCGCCACCCCATCGAGTGGTCCCTCGCCTGGCTGGCCCTGGGCTGCGTGGCGTTCGTGATCTGGGCCCGCTTCGAGAAGGTGTGGCCGTTCGGCCCGAAGGAGATCACGGAGGAGTACCTCGTGGAGACGACCCCGGACACGGAACCGGCAGGTGCCTAGCGGCAGTTGACTTACCTGGTCGAGGCCGGCGCGTCACTCGCGATGCCGACGACGGAGCGCCCGTCGGGCACCACCCGCACGGTGTCCACGGGCGCCCGCCCATCCAACAGGCGTGCTTCACCGGCGCTGTTGGCCAGTTCGTGCGCCAACTCATCGCAGATCCCTGGTTTGTTGGCGGTGTCATCGGAGTCGATCAGCGGCGAGCGATACTCGTGCGGTCGGACGATTCCGGGGAGGCGGGCCAGGTGGAAGAGGCGGCGCTCGGTGGAGGGGCGATCAACGAGGTCGTACGGGTGGGAGAGACCGTACGCCGCACGCCCTCGGAACGGTCGCGGTACGTCACAGCGCTGCTCGCCCTGTTCGAGCGGAGCGGTTGGCCAGGAGCGCCGCGCTTCCTCGGCACGGACGAGCGAGGGCGGGAGGTGTTCCGGTACGTCGAGGGCCGGGCGGCAGTCACCCCCGACGAACGGTCCGCTGCCCGCACGGACGACGCCCTGATCCGCGTCGCACGGCTCGTCCGTGCCTTCCACGACCTGACCCACGGCACACCGCAGGCCGGTGACCAGGACGTCGTCTGCCACAACGACCTCGCCCCCAAGAACACCGTCTACGCCGTCCACGGCACCGCATGGCGCCCGCTGGCCTTCGTCGACTGGGACCTCGCGGCCCCCGGTGAGCGCGTCCACGATGTCGCCCACGTCTGCTGGCAGTACCTGGACCTCGGCCCGGGGATCACCGACGTACCCGAAGCCGCCCGCCGGATCGCGCTGATCCGCGAGGCGTACGGCCTCGATGAACTCGACGACACCGACCGGCTTCTCGACACGGTGCTGTGGTGGCAGGACCGGCGCCGGCGAGGCATCGAGGCCGGTGCCGAGCGTGGCGAACGGGGCATGGTCGGACTGCGGGCGAGTGGGGTCGTGGAGGACATCCGGGCCGCGCACGACTGGGTGGCCGCGCACCGGCGCGAGCTGGGCGCGTTCCTGCGCTGAGGCGCCGTAGACCGGAAGGAAAGACCGGGGTGAATCGGGCGAAGCGGTCCACCTTGACATGCAGGTAACTGCCTGCATAACTTTGAGTGTGCGATCCGAACACGACTCAGGGATGGATGCGGTCTTCAAGGCGCTGGCCGACGAGACCCGCAGACGTCTGCTGGACCGGCTGCACGAGGAGAACGGGCAGACGCTCGGCGAACTGTGCGGGCGCATCGACATGACCCGTCAGTCGGTGACCCAGCATCTGGCCGTTCTGGAGGCCGCCAACCTGGTCAGCACGGTGCGGCGCGGGCGGGAGAAGCTGCACTACCTCAATCCGGTGCCGCTGCACGAGATGCAGGAGCGCTGGATCGACAAGTTCGAGCGCCCGCGACTGCGCGCACTCGGGGCCCTGAAGCGACGAGCCGAGGAAGCCATGACCGACAAGCCGACATTCGTCTACGTCACCTACATCGCGAGCACCCCCGAGAAGGTCTGGGACGCGCTCACCGACGCCGACCTGACCGCCGCCTACTGGGGCCACAGCAATGTGTCCGACTGGCAGCCGGGCTCCCGTTGGGAACATGTGCGCACGGACGGTTCCGGCATCGCCGACGTCGTCGGCGCGGTGGTGGAGAGCGAGCGCCCGACCCGGCTGGTGACCACCTGGACCTCACCGGAGAACGAGGGCCAGGAGGACACGTACTCCCGCGTCACCTACGACATCCGGCGCCACGAGGACATCGTGCGCCTGACCGTCACCCACGAGGACCTCGCCGACCAGGGCGAGCTGTCCGACGTGTCCGGCGGCTGGCCGGCCGTGCTGTCCAACCTGAAGACCGTCCTCGAAACCGGCAGCCCCCTCTCGCAGGCGCCGTGGATGGTGCCGAAGCACTGAAAGGACACGCGCAAACGCGCCGGTACCGGTCCGTGGACCGGCGCCGGCGTGCCTTCCCTTCGCGGGCTGTTATGGCTTGGGGGTGCTCTTCGCCGCCGTACCGGCACACACCAGGCCCAGGATCACGGCCAGTCCGCCGATGATCACGTTGTTCAGGATGACGCCCTTGTCGGGGCTGTCGCCGACGATCCACGGCGAGACGATCATCCAGACACCCAGGGCGCTCATCGCCCAGCTGAGGCCGTACATGCGCTCCGGTGCCCTGGTGAACCCGAGGGCCAGCAGGCCGATCGCGATGCCGACGATCAGGTTGTGCGGCACGAGCGCGGGCTGGCTCGTCGTGTAGTGGAGTATCCACGGGGATACGGCGCAGTACAGACCGAGCAGGAACACCGGTCCGTCCACGAGCGCCACATCGCGTCCACCGAGCATGCGGGCGTAGCGCGCCTGCATTTCGGAGACATCAGGGTGGCTCGTCATGTCACCTCTGGTGTGCGAGACATTGGCCATGGCTCGTCTCCTTTGACTTGCTGGCCTGACCGCGTCCGGTGCGGTATGCGGCAAAAGCCGCTTATCTCCATAGTGCTCTTATTTCACCTTTATGTGTAGTGGTCAGCCTGTTCGTCGTCCTGGAGGCGGCTTCGCAACTGGTGGAGCCCACGTCGTGCGTGGCTCTTGACCGTGCCGAGCGGCCAGCCGGTGCGCCGCGCGATCTGGGTCTGGGTGAGGTCCTCGTAGTACGTCAGCCGCAGCACCCGCTGTTGGGGTGCGGGCAGCCTGGCCAGTTCGTGCAGGACGAGGACGCGATCGAGGGTCGTCTCGGGCTTCCGGGCGGCCGGTTCGGCGAGGGCGAGCGAGGAGCCCGCGGCGGCCACGAGGTGCAGGTGACGGGTGCGGGCGGACAGTGCGTCGGCGATCGTGCGCCTGGTGATGCCGACGATCCAGCCGCCGATCGTGCCGCGCTCGGGACGGAATCCCCGCCGCCCGCGCCACACCCCGAGGAACACCTCCTGCGTCACGTCCTCGGCTTCCTTGGTGTCGCCCAGCGAGCGCCGCGCGAGGCCGTGCACCAGCGGCGACCAGCGGTGATACGCGGCGGCCAGACAATCCTCGTCGCCCGCCACCAGCCCCCTGGCCAGCTCCTCGTCGGTGAGCGACTCCGCCGCCGCGCTCGGGCGGACGGCGCCGGTCTGCGCGCTCATGGCTACGGCTCCTCGCGGGTCGGACGGCGACTGTCCGGTCATCGTGGGAGCAAGGGATCAAGGCCATCAACTCGCGTCGATTCTGCGTCGTATAGTCGCCGGATGAGCGAAATGCCCGCAGACGGAGACGCCGCGTATCCGTCAGCGGCCGAAGTGCCCCTGACGACCGGTGCGTTGGCCCGTCGGCTGGGCGTGGCGCCGACCACGTTGCGGTCCTGGGAGCGTCGCTACGGCATCGGGCCCGCGGTCCGCGCCGAAGGACGGCACCGGCGCTGGACCCCGCGGGACGTGGCACTGCTGGAGGAGATGTGCCGGCTGACCTCGTCGGGCGTACCGCCGGCCGAGGCAGCGAAGGCGGCTGCCGACCGACGCGCGGAGAGCATGCCCGCACGGAACCGGAAGTCACAGGCCCCCGGCGCGCTGCCCCTCGGGGACGTGCGCCAGGAATGCCGCGGCCTGGCGCGCGCCGCCGTACGGCTCGACGCGCCCGCCGTCGAGCGTCAACTCGCCGATGCCGTCGGCCAGTACGGCACCGTCGTCGCCTGGCAGGAGGTGATGGTGCCGACGCTGCATGCGGTGGGGCGCAAGTGGGCGTCGTCCGGGGACCGTTACGTCGAGGTGGAGCACCTGCTGTCCTGGCATGTCTCCACGGCCCTGCGCCGACGCACTTCGCTTTCCGGGCCGCAGGTGGACGTCTCTCCCGTCATCTCTCCCGTCGTCCTGGCCTGCGTGCCCGGCGAACAACACACCCTCCCCATCGAGGCGCTCAACGCCGCACTGGGTGAACTCGGCCTGCCCACAAGGATGTTCGGCGCCGCCGTACCCGCGGAGGCACTCACTGCGGCGGTGCGTCGGCTGGGACCGACGGCCGTCGTCCTGTGGGCACAGGCGCGCTCCACGGCGAGCCCGGCGCTGGCCCGGCACCTCGCCGACCTCCACTGGGGAGTGAAAGGCGCCCGGCGACAGCCCTCGGTGGTGCTGGCCGGTCCCGGCTGGTCCGGCACCTCGGTGCGGGGCGCGCTGCGGCCGACGACCCTGGCGGACGCCGTGGGCATCGTGTCCGGGACGTACGCGGAACGGCACTGACAGCGGACCTCAGTCGCCTGCCCGACCTCGCCTGAACCGCGCCAGCCCGTCCGCGAGTTCGACGATCGGATCCGGATAGTCGCCGAGCGCCGCACGGTCAAGTCCCCTGAGGTTCCACGGCTCGTGCACCAACGGGCCCTCCACGCGGGCGAGTTCGGGCACCCAGCGACGGACGTACGCACCGTCCGGGTCGTACCGCTTGGCCTGCGTGACGGGGTTGAGGACCCGGTTGGGGCGCGAGTCGGTGCCGGTGCCCGCCATCCACTGCCAGTTGAGCTGGTTGTTCGCCACATCACCGTCGACCAGCAGGTCGAGGAAGTGCCGGGCGCCGATGCGCCAGTCGACGTAGAGCGTCTTGGTGAGGAAGCTGGCCGTCAGCAGGCGTCCCCGGTTGTGCATCCAGCCCTCGTGGCGCAGCTGGCGCATCGCCGCGTCGATCAGCGGATAGCCGGTACGGCCCTCCTGCCAGGCCGCGATGTCCGCGCGGGCCGTGCGGGCGGACCGCCAACGGTCGTGTTTCGTACGGTAGTCGGCGGTCGCGGCCGAGGGCCTGGCCGCCAGGACCTGGCGGTGGAAGTCCCGCCACGCGAGCTGCCGTACGAAGGCCTCGGCGCCCGGTCCGTCCAACTGCCGTGCGCGATGGGACAGTTCGACGGGGGAGAGGGTGCCGAAGTGGAGATGGGGGGAGAGGTGGGAAGTGGCGTCGGCGGCCAGGGTGTCGTGCAGGTTCTCGTACTCGGTGATGCCGTTGCGCAGCCACCGGTTCAGCAGCTTGCGGCCCTCGGTCTCCCCGCCGGTCGCCAGGCCCGGCGACAGCCCAACGATGCTGGTACGGGAGGGGAGTTCCTCGGAACCGACACCTTCCGGGACGCACACAGTGCGCGGTGCGGTCAGCGGGGCGCGCAGGTGCTGCCCTGACCAGTGGCGGAAGTACGGGGTGAAGACCGCGAAGTGGTCCGAGGAGGCCGGGGTCACCGCGCCCGGGGCGACGGCCGTGGTCACGGTGTCGTGGACGTGCAACCGCCGCCCCTCCGCCTCCAGCGCCCGCCGCAGCCGTTGCTCGCGCCGCCGCGCGTAGTCGCTGACGTCGGCCGCCATGTGGACCTCGTCGGCGTCCGTCTCGGCGGCCACCTTGCACACCTCGTCGACGACGTCACCGGACCGGATGACCAAGTGGCCGCCCCGTTCACGCAGGCCGGCGTCGAGGTCGCGCAGACAGTCGGCGAGGAACGCCAGCCGGTTGGGCGCGGCGAACCCGGCGTCCGTCACACCCCGGTCGCGGACGAACAGCGGGACCGTTCGGCGGGCCTCGGCGGCGGCGCGCAGCGCGGGATGGTCGTGCAGGCGCAGGTCGGCGGTGAACAGGGCGACCGAGACGTTCATGGGGCGCACTCCGGGAGACGGGGAAGGGGGTCGTGAGGTGCTTCCGGTCCGGCGCGCCCGGCGGATGCGGTTGTCACCCGACGGGCGTACGCGCTCCCGGCGCCGTCCCACCGCCATAGTTGGTTGGCATGTCGGCGTCGATCGGGGGCAGGTGAACAGGTACGACGGTCCCCATGGGGAACCGAGGAACGATGCTGGAGGTGTCTGCGGACATGGGCGCGAAGGTGTTGAAGCGGTTTTCGGCGGGGGCTCCGCGCGGATCATGGCCTGCCGAGGAGTTCGCGGCCCGGCGCCGCGCCGAGGGCCAGCCCGCCAGCGTCGTCATGGACCTGAAGTCCGACGCGTTCCTCGTCGTGGTTCCGATGGGCGACGAGGACTGACCGTACGACCACTGTCCCGGGCGATGTCCACCGGCTCAGGCCCTCAGTCGGGCGTTCCGCTCAGCTCCCGTGCCCGTCTTACGAACGCCTCGTGCAGGTCCCCCGCCGCCTGCGGTACGGAGTCCGCGCGGCGGCGGCGCAGCATCAGCAGGACGCGGGCCGTGTCGCCGGCGATCGGCCGGTAGGTGATCGCGCCGAGCCGCTCCAGCGGGTCCCCGACCACGCTGAAGTCGGGCAGGACCGTCGCTCCGAGTCCCTCCGCGACCATGAGCTTGCCCATCTCCGCGCCGTCGGTCGAGTACGCGAAGGCGGGACCCCGCCCACCGAGCAGCCGGTGGACATAGCGGTGCATCACATAGCCGGAACGCATACCGATCAGCGGCTCGGTGAGTAGGTCGTCCACACTGACGGTGGGCCGGGACGCCAGCGGGCTGTCGGGGCGCATGCACACCACCGGCAGCCCGGACAGCAGCTCGGTGGACTCGAACTCGGCCGGCATGTCGTCACCGTCCAGGTGATTGACCAGCCCGAGATCGAACCCGCCCTCCGACAGCGCCCGGTGGATGTCCGTCTGCTGCGCGCCGACCACCTCGACCTGCGTGAGCGGATGCGAGGCCCGGAAGTCGCGTACAACGGGAAGCAGCAGCGGCACGGTCGCCGCGTTGACCGTGCCCACCCGCACCATGCGGCTGATCCGGTGCTGCTCGCCCGCCGCCGCCCGCAGCCGGTCCACCGCGTCCAGCACGTCGACGATCTTCGGCAGCAGCTCCCGGCCCTCCGCGCTCATCGTCGCGCCGGTCCGTTTGCGCTCCAGGAGATCGACGCCGAGTTCGCGTTCGAGATTGCGTACGGTCTCGCTCAACGCGGGCTGTGACAGGCGCAGTTCCTCGGCGGCCCGGCGCAGGGAGCCGAGCCGGGTCACGGCCGCTATGTATTCCAGCTGTTCGGTCCGCATGCCCGCAGAATGCGGCCGATTTCCCCGGCTGTTCAAGGGTTTCCCTGTCACACCTTCGTGAAATTCAATGGTCCGCGATGCGAGACCGGTCGGGTTTTCCTTGACGGTCCCCGCCGGCGGCTGCCACGATCGACAGCATGATGATGCGACTGGACCTCACGCGGCGACGCCATGTCGACCTCGCGCGCGTCTCCAGCGCCTCCTGTTGCACCGCGGCCTGATCCCCGTCACCTCCGTCCTGTGATCCGCCGCCTTCTCTCCCGCACCACCTGAATTCCGCCCTTTCGCATGTCGTCACGCGTGCCCGGAATTCGGCGTGCCCGAAAACGCATTCCGCAACAGGAGTTCCGCATGCCCGCAGAGCCCGTGAAATTCGCCTACTGGGTCCCCAACGTCAGCGGGGGACTCGTCACCAGCAAGATCGAGCAACGCACCGACTGGGGCTACGAGTACAACCGCGAACTCGCCGTCCTCGCCGAGAACAACGGCTTCGAGTACGCGCTCAGCCAGGTCCGCTACATGGCCAGCTACGGCGCCGAGTTCCAGCACGAGTCGACCAGCTTCAGCCTCGCCCTCCTCCTCGCCACCCAGCGCCTGAAGGTCATCGCCGCCGTCCACCCCGGCCTGTGGCACCCAGGTGTCCTCGCCAAACTCGGCGCCACCGCCGACCACTTGTCGAACGGCCGCTTCGCCGTGAACGTCGTGTCCGGCTGGTTCAAGGGCGAGTTCACCGCCCTCGGCGAGCCCTGGCTGGAGCACGACGAGCGCTACCGCCGCTCCGAGGAGTTCATCCAGGCCCTGCGCCAGATCTGGACCGAGGACCACACCGAACTCGCCGGAGACTTCTACCGGTTGCGCGACTTCTCCCTCAAGCCCAAGCCCCTCAACACCCCCGAACGCCCGCACCCGGAGATCTTCCAGGGCGGCAACTCCACCGCCGCCCGCGCGATGGCCGGCCGCGTCTCCGACTGGTACTTCTCCAACGGCAAGGACTTCGACGGCGTCACCGAACAGCTCGCCGACGTACGCCACTCCGCCGCCCAAGTCGGCCGCAGGGCACCGAAGTTCGGCCTCAACGGTTTCCTCATCGCCCGCGACACCGAGGCCGAGGCCCGCGACACACTCCGCGAGATCGTCGCCAAGGCCGACCACGAGGCCGTCGAAGGCTTCGGCGCCGCGGTGAAGCAGGCCGGACAGTCCTCGGCCGATGGCAAGGGCATGTGGCAGGACTCCACGTTCGAGGACCTCGTGCAGTACAACGACGGCTTCCGTACGGGACTCATCGGCACCCCGGAACAGATCGCCGAACGGATCGTCGCCTACAAGAAGTTGGGCGTCGACCTTCTCCTGCTCGGCTTCCTGCACTACCACGAGGAGGTGGAGTACTTCGGCAAGCGGGTACTGCCGCTCGTGCGTGAACTGGAAGCCCAACTCCCGGACACCGAGCCCGAGTCCGTCTCTGTCCACGCCTGAGCGCCCCCACCGCGAAAGAGGTCGTCCGACATGAGCACCGTCACGCCCACCGACTGGCAGACCCGCCCGGCCCCGCAGAGCGCCCAGGACTGGATCGCCCGCGCCGCCGAGGTCGCCGCCCTCCTCGACACCGACGCCGCCGCCCGCGACCGGGCCGGCGCCACCCCCTACGCCGAGGTCCAACTCCTCAAGGACTCCGGCCTCGTCACCCTGCTCGGCCCCACGGAGCACGGCGGCGGAGGCCAGGACTGGCCCACCGCCTACCGCGTCGTCCGCGAGATCGCCAAGGCCGACGGCTCCATCGGTCAACTCCTCGGCTACCACTACCTCTGGAACTGGGCCGCCCGACTCGTCGGCACCCGCGAACAGTGGGAACACGTCGAGGCCGAAGCCGCCCGCAACCAGTGGTTCTTCGGCGGTGCCGTCAACCCGCGCGACAAGGACGTCACCGTCACCGAGGACGGCGACACCCTCGTCTTCACCGGCCGCAAGTCCTTCTCCACCGGCAGCAAGATCTCCGACGTCACCGTCCTCGAAGGCGTCCTGGAAGGCACCGACCAGCACGTCTTCGCCATCGTGCCCTCCGACAGCGAGGGCCTGACCTTCCTCGACGACTGGGACAACATCGGCCAGCGGCTCACCGAGAGCGGCGGCGTCATCCTCGACGGCGTCCGCACCCCGTGGTCCTCGGCGGCCGGTTACGTCGACAAGGAATTCCGGCCGCGCACGTACAACACGCTCAACGTCCCCACCATCCAACTCGTCTTCGTCAACTTCTACTTGGGCATCGCGGCCGGCGCCCTGGAGACCGCCGCCACCTACACCCGCACCAAAACCCGCTCCTGGCTGCACGGCGGCTACGAGCGCGCGGTCGACGAGCCCTACGTCATCGACACCTACGGCGACCTCACCGCGAAGCTCTGGGCGGTCGAGGCCCTCGCCGACACCGTCGCCGCCGAGGGACAGAAACTGCACGACGACCCCGACGCCGTCACCGAGAAGACGCGCGGCGACTTCGAGGTACGGGTGGCCGCCGTCAAGGCACGCGCGACCGATGTCGCCCTGGAGATCGGCAACCGGATCTTCGAGGTCACCGGCGCCCGCTCCACCGCCACCTCCGAGGGCCTCGACCGGTTCTGGCGCAACGTCCGCACCCACACCCTGCACGACCCCGTCGCCTACAAGCGACGCGAGGTCGGCCGCTGGGTCCTCGAGGGCGAACTGCCCGAACCCACCTGGTACTCCTGACCCGCCAGCCCTGGGGCGTCCGCACATGTGCGGACGCCCCACCTCCCCGAAAGAGGACCCATGGCCACCGTCCTGTCCGTCTCCGGCAGCCCCTCCGTCTCCTCCCGCACCAACCGGCTTCTACGGCACCTGGACAAGCGGCTGATCGCCCAGGGCCATGAGGTGATCCCGCTCGACGTGCGCACCATCCCCGCCGAGGCCCTGCTCGGCGCGGACTTCCGCCACCCGGCCATCGTCGAGGCCACCGAACTGTTCGCCCGCGCCGACGGAGTGGTCGTAGGTACCCCCGTCTACAAGGCCTCCTACTCCGGCGTCCTCAAGGCGCTGCTCGACCTGCTCCCGCAGTACGCCCTCACCGGCAAGACCGTGCTGCCGCTCGCCACGGGTGGGTCCACCGCACATGTGCTCGCCATCGACTACGCGCTCCGCCCGGTGCTGAACTCCATGGGCGCGGCCCACATAGTCCAGGGCTGGTTCACCCTCGACAAGGACATCACCGCCCACGAGGACGGCTCGCTCACCGTCGCCCCGGCCACCACCGAGGCGCTCACCCAGGTGGTGGACCAGTTCTCGGCGGCCCTCGGCCGCACCCCGCTGCTGGCCGCGGCGAGCTGACCACCATGACCGACCGTGCGACCGCCCATGTGATCGCGGACGACGCCGAGGCCCTCGCTCTGGCCGCCGCGCTCGCCGACGAGTTCCGGGCCGGGGCCTCGGCGCGCGACACCGAACGCAGACTCCCGCGCGCCGAGTTGGACCGGCTGTCCGGCTCCGGACTGCTCGCCGTCACCGTGCCCGCGGACCATGGCGGCGCCGACGTGAGCGCGGAGACCCTCGCGGAGATCTTCCGCCTGCTCGGCTCGGCCGACGGCAGCCTCGCCCAGATTCCGCAGAGCCACTTCGCCTATGTCAATGTGATCCGCCGTCAGGGCACCCCGGACCAGCGGAAGTTCTTCTTCGCCGAACTCCTCGCCGGCCGCCGCTTCGGCAACGCCCAGTCGGAGGCCGGCACCAAACACGTCCAGGACATCCGCACCCGCCTGACCCGGCAGCCCGACGGCTCGTACCGACTGACCGGCGTCAAGCACTACTCCACCGGCGCCCTCTTCGCCGACTGGATCCCCGTCCTCGCCCGCACCGAGGACGACAACCTCCATGTCGCGTACGTCCCGAGCGACGCCGAGGGCGTCACGGTCGTCGACGACTGGGACGGAATGGGCCAGCGTACGACGGCCAGCGGCACGGTCCGCCTGGAGGCGGTCGCCGTCCCCGCAGACCGGGTGTTGCCACACCACCTCACCTTCGAAGGCCCTCAACTCCACGGCGCCGTGGCCCAGTTGCTGCACGCGGCCATCGACGCCGGGATCGCCGGGGGAGCGCTGGCCGAGGCCGCCGAGTTCGTCCGGACGAAGAGCCGCCCCTGGTTCGAGAGCGGGGTCGAGACCGCAGCCGAGGACCCGCTGCTGATCCAGCGGTTCGGTGAACTCGCCATCCAGGTAAGGGCGTCCGAGGCCCTGCTGATCCAGGCGGCCAAGGCTGTGGACGCGGCGCGCGCCGACCTCAACGACGACTCGGCGGCGGAGGCCTCCATCGCGGTCGCGGCGGCCAAGGTGCACGCGGCGCAGTCCGCCGTGGAGGTGGCGGGCGCGCTGTTCGAGGTGTCGGGAACCCGCTCGGCCCTCAACTCGCTGAACCTGCACCGGCATTGGCGTGACGCCCGCACACACACCCTGCACGACCCGGCCCGCTGGAAGATCCAGCACATCGGCCGCTACGTACTCAACGGCACCAGGCCACCCCGCCACGGCCTCCTCTAACTCACCTACAGGACAGTCCAGACAGGAGCCCCCACGTGTCCCTCACCTTCCACTGGTTCCTCCCCACCAACGGGGACAGCCGCCATGTCGTGGGCGGCGGTCACGGCACCCCCGCCACCGCCTCCGGACGCGATCGGCCGCCGACGGTCGCCTACCTGAGCCAGATCGCCCGCGCGGCGGAGGACCTCGGCTTCGTGGGCGCCCTCACGCCGACCGGCGCCTGGTGCGAGGACGCGTGGCTCACCACCGCGATGGTCAGCCAGAACACCGAACGCCTGAAGTTCCTGGTCGCCTTCCGGCCCGGCTTCGTCTCGCCGACGCTCGCCGCGCAGATGGCGTCCACGTTCCAGCGGCAGACCGGCGGACGCCTGCTCCTCAATGTCGTCACCGGCGGCGAGAGCCACGAGCAGCGGGCCTACGGGGACTTCCTCGACAAGGACGACCGGTACCGTCGTACCGGCGAATTCCTGGAGATCGTACGGCAGTTGTGGGACGGCAAGACTGTCGATGTGGCCGGTGAACACCTGCGCGTCGAGGACGCGAAGCTGGCGCGGCTGCCCGACCCCGTGCCCGAGGTCTACTTCGGGGGATCGTCGCCGATCGCGGGGGAGATCGCCGCCAAGTACGTGGACGTGTACCTCACTTGGGGCGAGCCGCCGGCCCAGGTCGCCGAGAAGATCGCCTGGATCAGGGGGCTGGCGGCCAAGGAGGGGCGGACGATCCGGTTCGGTATCCGGCTGCATGTCATTACCCGTGACACCTCCGCGGAGGCGTGGGCAGAGGCGAACCGGCTGCTCGAAGGGTTCGACCCCGAGACCGTGAAGTCCGTACAGGCCGGGCTGGCGCGGAGCGAGTCCGAGGGGCAGCAGCGGATGCTCGCGCTGCACGGCGGCAGCCGGGACGGGCTGGAGATCCATCCCAACCTCTGGGCCGGGATCGGGCTCGTACGGGGTGGGGCGGGGACGGCGTTGGTCGGCAGCCATGAAGAGGTCGCCGAGCGGATCAAGGAGTATGCGGCGCTGGGGATCGAGGAGTTCGTGCTGTCCGGGTATCCGCACCTGGAGGAGGCGTACTGGTTCGGGGAAGGGGTACTGCCGAGGCTCGCGGCGGAGGGCGTGTGGCAGCACCCGGTCGGCGAGCAGCGGGCTTCCGCGGCACAGGTGCCGTTCGCCGGTTGATCTGTGTGGGCCGGCGCGTGGTCAGAACCAGTGCAGGCAGTGCGGGGAGCGGTCGGTGCGGAAGAGGGCGTCGGCGCGAGTGGCCGCGTCCGGGCGGTGGGCCCGGATGTGTCCGGCCCGGACGAGTGTGCTCGGGGCGGTACCGCCGAGGTAGAGCGAGCCCAAGTCGCGTACGTCCAGGGACAGATCGGGCTCCCGGCCCGTCGGGACGCACTCGGCCTTGCCGTCCCGGACGGTCAGCAGGTAGCGGCCGTGCCAGTCCAGGAACGGGTCGTCGACGGCGAGGACGAGCTCGCCGTCCGTGAACCAGCCGCGCGCGGTCAGCGCACGCGGGACGTCCAGCAGCCGTACCCACAGCCAGTCCGTGTCGCCGCCCATCTCGGCGGCGCGGAAGTCCGTGAGTTGCCAGCGCAGCGGGTGCTGGGGCGGGACGTGCTTGAACACGACCTGCGAGACCAGGTCGTGGCCGAGTACGAACTGGGCCAGGGCCGTGAAGACGGCGTCGTCGGTGGTGATGGTCTCGTCGACCGTCAAGGTCTGCTTCTCACCGAGCGAGTAGCTGGCGTAGCCGTCCGGCACACCGTCGGCGTCCCGGTGAACGGCGATGTAGCGGGGCGCCGGAGAGATCGGGGGCTGCCCCGCGCGCAGAGCCCACCAGCGGTGCGGTCGGGACAGCGCGCCGGGCTGGGCGCGGCGATAGCGGTCGTAGACCTCTTCCAGGATCTCGCCGCACTCGGCACGCCGCAGCACCTCGACCGAGCCGGTCGCTCGGCCGTCGGCCGTGCTGTGCGCCCGAGGGAGGTCGAGAGCGGCCTTGTGGCGCTGCACCGTCAGCCGCCCCGTGTAGGTCGCCGGTCCGTAGCCGAACCTGCCGTAGATCGGGGCCTCGGAGGCCAGCAGCACGGAGAGGAACTCCCCGCGGGTCCGCAGCTCGGTGAGCTGATGCCGCATCATCGCGCTGAGCACGCCCTGGCGCCGGTGCGAGGGCAGGACGCCGACGGCGGTCACCCCGGGGGCCGGGACGAGGGTCTCACCGGGCAGGGTCAGCTCGAAGGGGTGCGTGGCCGCGGTGCCGACCGGTCGCCCGTCCGCAGTCAGGGCGAGCACGCAGTGGTCCATTTCGAGCGCCGACCACCAGAGCCCGCCGCCCTCGACCGGGGTTTCCGGGAAGAGCCCGAACGCGGCATGGGCCGTGTCGACGAAGACGTCACGGTCCTCGTCGGTCGTGGGACGGATCTCCATCGCTGTCACTGCCTCCCCGATACGGACACCACCTGCCGTGGTGCCCCGCCACAGTGCAGCGCTGCTCCGTGACCAGGTCAACCGAATTACGGCCGGTCGGCGATTGCCTTCAGGTGGACCCGTCTCGACTCCGCCGTCTGGCCCTGAACCAGGAGGAACAGAGCCTCCCGCGCGAGGCGTTGGGCCTTGCTCGTCAAGGACAGCGACCGGCCGCCGCCGGCCACCACCGCAGCCGTGGTCGCCGTCATGAGGACCTCGTACGCCTGCGTCCGGAGCGACAGCCGCTCCTCCAAGTAGTCATGCGGTACGGGGTGTTCGGCCAGGACGTAGGCCTGCTCGCGTACGTTGTCGAGCCGCGTGCGGATCGGGCCGGAGGTGTCCTCGTCCAGCAGCGCGAGGGCCGCCTCCGCGACGCCGAAGACCGCCGGTGACGCGTTCGTCGGTTTCGGGCGGTCGGTCTTCGCCCACTCCGCGTACGGCACGCGCAGCGCCACCGACTCCTCGGGCAGCCACAGGCCGGCCAACTCCAGCGACACCGTCCGGGACGCCGTGAGCGCCGCCAGGTGCATCGGGTCGGACGGTCGCAGTCCCTCCTGCTCCCGTGCCTCCGTGAACGCGAACAGTGCCTCGTCCTCGCCCGTCACCCCCGCGAGCAGCATGACGTCGTTGAGGCCCCAGCCCGTGTACCAGGGCACCGTCCCGTCGAACCGCCAGCCGCCCCGCTCCCGTGTCACCCGCACCGGGATCCGGGGATACGCCCGCAGATGCGCGTACGCCACCCCGGACATCAGCTCGCCTCGCGCGAGGGGGCCCAACAGACGTTCCCGTACCGGTAGTTCGCTCTTCGTCAGGGTCATGACCGGCGTGTGGTGCTGTGTTTGTACGAACCAGGTCGAGCAGCATGCCCCGGCCAGGATCTCCGCCGTCTCCCTCGCCACCGCGCCGGGGGCCGCCGAGCCGCCGTAGGCCACGGGGGCGCTCACGCCCAGCAGGCCGGAGCGTTTGATCGCCTCGATGTGGCTCGCCGGGACGCCTTCCTGGTCGACCTGTTCGGCGTGCGGGGCGAGGAGGCCGTCGGCGAGGTGTCGGGCGCGGGAGACGAGGAAGTGGGAGGTCATGGGGGAGATTCTGCCGATCGCGCGGGTCGGCCACGCGTGACGCTGCGGCCCGTGTCGTGGGACACGGGCCGCAGCGGTGGGAGCGCGGGGCTCAGTCCGCCGAGCGTACGGCGGGCATCGCCAGGTCTACCGGGCCCGTGGCGCCGGGAGCGCTCTTGCAGGAGTCGTGGCAGTCCTTCTCCAGGCTGCAGCACAGGGAGCAGATCGGGCCCGAGTGGAAGGGGCAGTTCGCCACGTCGGGGCGCTCGAAGTCCGTTGTGCAGACAGTGCAGTTGAGGATGACGGCCGAGGGGAGTCCGTCCGCGTCGAGCAGCGGCTCCGCCAGGTCGTCGAGGCGGGCGATGTAGTACTTGCCCTTGGTGAGGTACGCGAACAGGGGTGAGAGGACCATCGCCAGGAACAGGGCGATGAAGGGGGAGTAGGCCTTGGCGTAGTCGCCGAACGCGTCGAAGTACGCGGCGATGGAGACCGCCGACGCGATGAGCATCGAGCCGAAGCCGACCGGGTTGAAGTTGTACAGGTGGGCGCGCTTGAACTCGATGTAGGACGGGCTGAGTTTGAGCGGTTTGTTGATGACCAGGTCGGCGACGACCGCGCCGATCCAGGCGATCGCCACGTTGGAGTAGAAGCCGAGCACGGTGTTGAGGAAGCCGAAGACGCCGCCCTCCATGAGGGCCAGGGCGATGCCGACGTTGAGGAAGATGTAGACCACGCGGCCCGGGTGACGGTGTGTCAGGCGGGAGAAGAAGTTCGACCAGGACAGCGAACCGGAGTACGCGTTCGTCGAGTTGATCTTCACCTGGGACAGGATCACGAAGAACGTCGCCAGCCCGAGGGCGACCGGAGCGGCGAAGGTCTTGAAGCCGTGGACGTACTGCTGGATGGGCTCGTTGGCCTTGGCCAGGCCCACGCTGCCGGCGATGTAGAAGGCGAGGAACGCGCCGCCCATCTGCTTGGCCGCACCGAGGACGACCCAGCCCGGTCCTGCCGAAAGCACCGCGCCCCACCACTTCTTGGCGTTCTCGGGGGTCTTGTCGGGCATGAAGCGCAGATAGTCGACCTGCTCACCGATCTGCGCGATGAGCGAGAGGGCCACACCCGCGCCCGCTCCGACGCCGAGCATGCTGATGCTGGAACCGGTGGGGGAGTTCCCCGCGAAGTGCGTGAACTGCGAGAACTTGCCCGGCTCCTGGATCGCGATGGACACGAACGGCGCGACCATCAGCACCAGCCACACCGGCTGGGTCCACACCTGCATCTTGGAGAGCGCGGTCATGCCGTAGATCACCAGCGGCAGGATGATCAGCGAGCAGATCAAGTAGCCGACGGCGAGCGGGATGTGGAGGCCCAGGTCCAGGGCCTGCGCCATGATCGAGCCCTCCAGCGCGAAGAAGATGAAGGTGAAGCTGGCGTAGATGACCGACGTGAGGGTCGAGCCGAGGTAGCCGAACCCGGCTCCTCGGGTCAACAGGTCCATGTCGATGGAGTACTTGGCCGAGTAGTACGAGATCGGGATGCCGGTGAGGAAGATCGTCACCGCCGCCGCCAGGATCGCCACCATGGCGCTGGAGAAGCCGTTCGAGATCGCGATGGAACCGCCGATGGCGAAGTCGGCGAGGTACGCGATACCGCCGAGAGCGGTGGTGGCCACCACGTACGGCGTCCAGCGGCGGAAGGACTTCGGCGCATAGCGCAGCGAGTAGTCCTCCAGCGTGTCGTTCTTCGCCCAGTCGTTGTAGGTCCGTCCGGCAGCCGTTGCCGGCGCCTCTTTGTCGACGATCTCCGTCACGACACTTCCCTCTTCCACGGGTGTGGGTCACCTCCCGGACGGCCCGGGGGAGTTGGACGGAAGAGTCACGCCGAATTGTTTCCCGACCGTTTCACCTGCTTTAAATGGAAGGGCTTTCAAAATTCTTTTGGCGACGCGCGTAGATTTAATCGATGCTTCCTGTGGAAACTATTCCTGAGGGAAGGTACTCTCGGTCGGAGCAGGTGGGAAGGTCAGAGTTGGGCGACGATGTCGAAGTCGAAGGCGTCCGCCCGCGCCAGGTACAGCCGTTGGCGGAGGTGATTGCCGTGCAGACGCAGTACGCCTCGCGGGCCCTCGTACGAGACCGTGCCGTCCACCGCGCACATGGCGCCCACGTCGAGCGACCGCGCCCGCTCGGCCAGGGCCGCGAGCAGTCGTACGCCTTCGAAACACGACTCGCCGAGGCTGCCCACGACGGGAGCCTCCACGCCGAAGCGGGCCGCGTAACGCCCGCTGAAATCAAGGCTTTCGGCGGTGGCGAGGGTCTCGAAGTAGCCGGCCGCCGCCCACAGGCCCTCGGTCGCCTCCGCGCCGGTGGCCAGCAGGATGTTCTCGTCCATGTGCGTGCTCAGCCGCAGACAGCGCTGATGCAAACCGTGCGCGGCGAACGCCCGGTTGAAGCGTGCCGCGTCGTCGCCGACCAGCAGCATCAGGACGGCGTCCGCCTCGCACCGCTCGACGCGCCGCAGCACCGGCCCGAACTCGTACGTCCCCAGCGGCACGAACGCCTCGCCCTGCACCCGGCCGCCGCACTCCCGGGCGTAGCGGCGCGCGGCGCGGGCGGTCACCCTCGGCCACACATAGTCGTTGCCCACCGTGCACCAGCGCCGTACGCCGGTCTCCTCCGCCAACAGTCGCATCGCGGGCAGGAGTTGGGCCGCGTCGGTCTCGCCGGTCAGGAACACGCCCGGTGTGCGCTCGCCGCCCTCGTACTGCGCGGTGTAGACGTACGGCACCCGGCCCGCGATGCGCGGCACCAGCGCCTTGCGGACCGCCGAGGTGTGCCAGCCGACCACCGCGTCGACGGCTCGCATCGACACCAACACCTCGACCTCGGCGGCGACTTGCTCCGCCGACGCACCGCCGTCCACCACGATCAGCCGGACCTCGCGGCCCAACACACCGCCGACGGCGTTGAGTTCCTCCACGGCGAGCTGCGCGGCCAGTTCGCAGGACGGGCCGAAGACGCCCGCCGGGCCCCGCAGCGGTACGACCAGGGCCACGACCAAGGTCTTGACCGGGCCGCTGATCCGCCCGGGCGGCAGGGGATGCACCAGACCACCTCCGTGAGGGCATGAGGGCACGGAAACCGGGCCCGGCCCCGGCGCCCTCGCAGAGGCTCGTAATCTGAACCGCACAGTAGACCTACCGGAAGGACAGCGGCAATGTCGTCCGTACCGTCGCCGGCCCTCGCCCACCTGCTGAGTCACGCCGAGCGACGGCTGGGCCTGCGCATGACCGCCGTCCTGGCCGAGGAGAACTGCTCGGTCGAGCAGTGGCGTGTCCTGTCGGTCATCGCCGACGGCAAGGGCCACCCGATGACCGAGATCGCCGACCAGGTCCTGATGCCGGCACCGAGCCTCACCAAACTGGTCGACCGGATGGTCGCCGACAACCTGGTCTACCGCCGCCCCGACCGGGCCGACCGCCGCCGCGTCCTCCTCCACCTCACCGCCCGCGGCCGTGCCCTCCACCAGCGCGCGGCCCACCGCCTGCTCGCCGACCAGACCCGGCTGCTCGACGCGATCGACGACCAGGGTGACCTCGTACGACTGCTCGCCCGGCTCACGGCGGCGCTCGACCAGGATCCTGCGGAGGGGACCGGGGACGGCGTCACGGACGACCCCGCGGAGAAAATCCTGCCGGTGTCCTGAACAGGCTCGGGCAGGATGGGGGCATGGACGGGTATGCGGCAGCCGAAGCGGTTGTAGAAGCACGCTGGCAGGCAGTCCGTGACGATGGAGGTGTGCAGGTCGAGTTGCTGGAAGCGGCCTACGGGGAACCCCGCCTGCGGAGCTGGTTTCCCTGGATCAGTATGGGAGAGCTGCACTTCAGCCGCTGCACGGAATCTCCGTGGACCTGGGACGTTCCCTACGTTCATCCCGCCATCGGCGGCCCCTACTTGGTCGCCGGTCCTCTCCGGAACCAGGTTGTGGGCCCGGCAGCCACAGCGGACGAGGCCATTGCCCTGGTGGTCCAGCACCTTCCGGCGGACTGGGGCCCTGCCTTCTTCGGGGACCGCGAAGCACTCGCGGCTCACGAAGCGGAAACACGGCGAGATCGGGCGAGCGAGGGTCAAGACTCAACCTGAGGCGAGGTGTCGATCCGGCGCCATGGCGTTCGTGTAGGAGGTGAGAGAACCCCCCAGAGGGTTGGAGAATCCCCCTACGCCATGGAGGACGTCATGCCGCACTACCTGCTCAGCGTGATCACCCCGACCGACGGACAGATGCCCTCGCCCGAGGAGTTGGCGGAGATCGGCCGCAAGTTGGAGGTCTTCCACGACGAACTCCAGGCCGCCGGTTCCTGGGTCTTCGCCGGGGGACTGCACGGGCCGGAGACGGCCACCGTGCTGCGCCCCAAGGACGGCGACGTGCTGATCACCGACGGGCCGTACGCCGAGGGCAAGGAGTATCTGGGTGGGCTCTGCCTGATCAAGGCGGACGACCTGGACGCGGCCCTGGAGTGGGGGAAGCGGGCGACCTGGGCCACCACGCTGCCCGTCGAGGTGCGCCCCTTCATGAACACGGCCGAGGACTGATGCCGTTCGACACCGACATCGAGGCCGTCTTCCGTGCCGAGTACGGGCGGGCGGTCTCGGTCCTGGTCCGCTTTCTCGGCGACATCGACCTCGCCGAGGAAGCGGTCCAGGACGCGTTCACCACGGCCGTACAGAAGTGGCCGGAGACCGGTGTGCCGCCGAGCCCGGCCGGGTGGATCATCACGACCGCCCGCAACCGCGCGATCGACCGGCTGCGCCGCGAGTCGTCGCGGGAGGCCCGGCACGGCGAGGCCGCCCTGCTGTACGCGTCCGACGCGCCCGCCGAGGAGGGACCCGTGCGCGACGACCGGCTCCGACTGATCTTCACCTGCTGCCACCCCGCGCTCGCCACCCAGGCCCAGGTCGCGCTCACCCTGCGGCTGCTCGGCGGGCTCACCACCGCGCGAATCGCCAGCGCCTTCCTGGTGCCGGAACCGACGATGGCCCAACGCCTCGTCCGCGCCAAGGCCAAGATCCGCGACGCGAAGATTCCGTACCGGGTGCCCCGCGACGCCGACCTTCCCGACCGGCTCAAGGGCGTCCTGGCCGTCGTCTACCTGATCTTCAACGAGGGCTACACGGACTCGCCCGAGCTGTGCGCCGAAGCCCTGCGCCTCGGCTGCCTCCTCTCCGAGCTGATGCCGGACGAGCCCGAGGTGATGGGCCTGCTCGCGCTGATGCTGCTCATCGAATCGCGCCGGGCCGCACGGGAGGGCCCGGACGGTGCGCTGGTGCCGCTGCCCGAGCAGGACCGCGAGCGCTGGGACGGCGAGCTGATCGCCGACGGCCAGTCACTCGTCCGGCGGTGCCTGCGGCTCAACAACCCCGGGCCGTACCAGATCCAGGCCGCGATCAACGCCGTACACAGCGACGCACCGACCGCGGACGCGACGGACTGGGGGCAGATCCTCCAGCTCTACGACCAGCTGATGGCCGTCGCCCCGAGCCCGGTCGTCGCCCTGAACCGGGCCGTCGCCGTCGCCGAGGTCGACGGCCCGCGCAAGGCCCTCGACCTCGTGGACGCGCTGGACCTCGGCGAGTACCACGTGCTGCACGCCGTGCGCGCCGATCTGCTGCGCCGCGTGGGCCGCGACACCGAGGCGGTCCGCGCCTACGAGGCGGCCATCGCCCGCACCGGGAGCGCGGCGGAGCGCGGCTACCTGGAACGCCGGCGTCGGGAACTCGTCCGCATGTGACAGCTGCGAGGCGGAGGGTGACCATGGCTGCACCGGAATTTTTCCCGGTGCAAGAATGGTTGGCAATTACACCTGACCGCAGAGAACCCCCACGCACCAGCAGCGAGGCACCGTGAACCAGTCCAGCCCCGAGCAGCCCGCCGATATCGTCGCCCGGCTGCGCGCCACCTTCCGCACCGGCCGCACCAAGCCCGTCGAGTGGCGCACCGCCCAGCTGCGCCGCCTGCGCGACCTGCTCACGGAGCACGGCGACGACCTCGCCGCCGCCCTCCACGCCGACCTAGGCAAGAGCGCCGCCGAGTCCCAGCGCACCGAGATCGGCTTCACGATCCGCGAGATCGACCACACCCTCGACCACCTTGAGGACTGGCTGCGCCCCGAGTCCGCCCCCGTACCGGCCCACCTCGGCACGGACGCGACCGCGTGGACGCAGTACGACCCGCTGGGCGTCGTCCTCGTGATCGCCCCCTGGAACTACCCGCTCCAGCTCCTGCTGACCCCGGTCGTCGGCGCACTCGCCTCCGGTGACGCGGTGGTCCTCAAGCCCAGCGAGATGGCACCGGCCACGTCCGCCGCCATCGCCCGGCTGCTGCCCGCCTACCTCGACACCGACGCGGTCGCCGTCGTCGAGGGCGGCATCCCGGAAACCACGGCCCTGCTCGCCGAGCACTTCGACCACATCTTCTACACCGGCAACGGCGCCGTCGGCCGCATCGTCCTGCGCGCCGCCGCCGAGCACTTGACCCCGGTCGCCCTCGAACTCGGCGGCAAATCACCGGCGTTCGTCGACCGCGACGCCGATCTCGCCGTCGTCGCCGACCGATTGGCGCGCGGCAAGTTCCTCAACGCCGGCCAGACCTGCGTCGCCCCCGACTACGTCCTGACCGACCCGGAGACCGCCGCCGCGCTCGAACCCCTCCTCGTGAGCGCGGTCGAGAAGGTCTACGGCGCCGACCCGCAGACCTCCGGTGAGTACGGCCGTATCGTCAACGAACGCCACTTCGACCGGCTCGCCGGACTCCTCGACTCCGGCCGCGTGGTGGTCGGTGGGCGCAGTGACCGCAGCGACAAGTACATCGCGCCGACCGTCCTCGCCGACGTGGACCCGAAGGCGCCCGTCATGGCGGAGGAGATCTTCGGCCCGATCCTGCCGATCGTCACCGTCCCCGACCTCGACGCGGCGATCGCGTTCATCACCGACCGCGACAAGCCGCTCGCCCTGTACGTCTTCACCGACTCCGACGACACCCGCGCCCGGATCGCCGCCGAGACCTCCTCCGGTGCCATCGGCTACGGCCTCCCGCTCGCTCACCTCACCGTCTCCGACCTGCCCTTCGGCGGTGTGGGCGAGAGCGGCATGGGCAACTACCACGGCCGCTACTCCATCGAGACGTTCAGCCACCGCAAGGCCCTGCTGGAGAAGCCGCTGGTCTGACGGTCAGCTCCTCTATCACCGGTCGCTTATATAAGCGACCGGTGATACTTTTGGGCACATGCACGCTTTCGATGTGCTCGGAGACCCCGTGCGCCGCCGCATCCTGGAGCTGCTCGCCGAGGGCGAGCAGCCCGCCGGCACGGTCAGTGACGCCGTCCGGCGGGAGTTCGGGATAACGCAGCCCGCGGTCTCCCAGCATCTGAAGGTGCTGCGGGAGAACGGTTTCGCGACGGTACGGCCGGACGGCACCCGGCGCCTCTACGCGGTCAACTCCGAGCCGCTGCGGGACATCGACGCCTGGCTCGACCGGTTCCGCCGCTACTGGACCCCTCATCTGGACGCCCTGGCCACCGAGTTGGCCCGGGGCAAGCGCGAGCGCCGGCTCCGCGAGGCCGACGACGACAGCCCCGACGAGTCGAGGAGCACCCCATGATCGACGTCACCCACCAGATCAACTCCGTGAGCCGCAAGGTCGGCCGACGCGACTTCAAGGCCGGCGAGGCCCGCGTGATCACCATCGGCCAGTCCTACGACTCACCGGTCGAGGACGTCTGGGACGCCTGCACCAACCCCGAGCGCATCCCGCGCTGGTTCCTGCCGGTCACCGGCGAACTGCGGCTGGGCGGGAAGTACCAGCTCCAGGGCAACGCGGGCGGCACCGTCGAGCGCTGCGATCCGCCCATCAGCTTCTTCGCTACCTGGGAGTTCGGCGGCGAAGTCAGCTGGATCGAGCTGCGGTTGACGCCCGAGGGCGACGGGACGCGCTTCGAGTTGGAGCACATCGCCCACGTCGACGACACGAAGTGGGCCGAGTTCGGACCCGGCGCGGTGGGCGTCGGCTGGGACTCGATCCTGCTGGGGCTCGACGGCAACCTGTCGGGCACCACTCCCGTGAAGCCCGAGGACGCGATGGCCTGGCTGGCGTCCGAGGAGGGCCGCCGCTTCGTCACGGCGAGCAGCGAGGCGTGGTTCGCGGCGAACGTGGCGAGCGGCGAGGACGAGTCGGCGGCCCGCGAGGCGGCCGACCGGACCACGGCCGCCTATACAGGGGCCGGGAGTTGAGAGTCTTAGGGACCGAAGCGCTGACCCGGGACCGATCACCGTTGTAGCGTGCGCGCTGGATGCCACGGTGATCGGAGCCAGGGATGAGTGTCGGCGGCGAGACGGTGTTGGTGACCGGCGGGAGCGGATTCGTCGGCAGCCATCTGGTCCGGCAGTTGCTGGAGCGCGGCTACCGGGTGCACACCACCGTGCGCTCCCTCGGCAACGAGGCGAAGGTCGCGCCGCTGCGGGCCATGGGGGCCCAATTCCCGGGCGCGCTGGAGCTGTTCGAGGCCGATCTGCTCGCGGACGGTTCCTTCGGCGCGGCGATGGACGGCTGCCGGGTCGTGTTCCATGTGGCCTCGCCGTTCCTGATGCCGGAGAAGATCAAGGACGGCCAGAAGGACGTCGTCGACCCCGCGCTCACCGGCACCCGGAACGTCCTCGCCGGCATCGAACGCACGCCCACCGTCGAGAAGTTGGTGTTCACCTCGACGGTCGGCGCGATCTTCGGCGACTACGTCGACGTACTGGCGATGAAGGACGGAATCCTCTCCGAGGACTACTTCAACACCACCAGCACGGTCGAGAACAACCCCTACCACTACGCCAAGACGGTCGCCGAACGCGCCGCCTGGGACGCGGAACAGACCCAGACCCGTTGGCGCATGGTCTCCGTCAACCCCGGTCTGATCCTTGGCCCTTCACTGACCCCGGCCTCCGACTCCGGCAGCCTGTTCCTCCTCGACGAGCTGTTCAAGGGCTACTTCTTCTACGGGGCACCCGACTTCAGCTTCACCGTCGCCGATGTGCGGGACGTCGCGGGTGCGCACATCGCGGCGGCGGAAAATCCCGACGCGCACGGCCGTTACATTGTCGCCGCGTCCCGGATGGCGTCCTTCCTCGACATGTCCCGCGCCCTGCGGCAACGCTTCCCGCGCGACCACCGGCTGCCCCGGCACGGCCTTCCGCACTGGCCGGTGCGCGTCCTGGGCCCGGCGTTCGGGCTCACCCAGGACTACATCCGCAAGCACCTCGGGATCAGGTTCGCCGTCGACAACCGGCGCGGCGTGAAGGAACTCGGCATCGACTACCGGCCGTTGGAGGAGACCCTCCTCGATCACTACCTGGCCTGGCGGGAGTTGAAGGAATCACGCTGACCGCGTCTCGCCCTTCGCCGTTCACTCCGTCGACCGGTCGCCCCTCTTGACTGGTTCAGACCATAGGCGCTTGGGTGTGGCCCGATCACCTTTCCGGTGTCATGAGCCTGACCACACTCGAACCGAAGGGCACCCATGCGAACCCCCCACGCCCTGCTCGCCGTCGCCGCCGCGCTGTCGGCGGCGATCGTCGCTCCACCGGCCGGAGCCGCCGACGCGGTCCCGGCGCCCGGCACCTACTACGTCCAGAGCGCCACGACCGGGCTCAACGCGGCCGACAAGGGGGGAGCGGTGGAGCAGCACAACCCCAAGGGCAACGAGGACCACCAGCAGTGGAGCCTCCGGGCGAGCGGATCGGCGTACGTCCTGGAGAGCACCGACACGGCCGGCAGCTGTCTGGGCCGCTCGGGCGGCCAGGCGAAGACCGTCGCCTGTACGAGCGCCGACGCGGCCTGGCAGATCACCCCGACCGGCGGCGACCAGTACACGCTCAAAGTCCCGGGCGCGGAAAGCTACTTGACCGTCGGCGCGAAGCCCTCCGGCGCCAACTACCCGGCCCAGCTGGCCATCGGCTCCTCCGGCGGCCTCGCCTCCTGGTACCTGACCCCGATCACCTCACCCACCAGCCCGATGCCCGCCCAGGACCAACGCACCCTGGACCAGGTCACGTTCCTCACCGCGCACAACGCCTACGCCAACGGCGTCGACGGCGGTTTCGCCCCGCCCTTCGTGAACTTCTTCCCGAACCAGTCACGCGGCATCAACCAGCAACTCTCCGACGGCGTACGGGGGTTCATGCTGGACATCCACCAGACCTCCGACGGCGCGATCCTCTGCCACGACAGCTGCACCCTGGTCAGCAGCCCGGTCGCCCTGAACGTCGACCTCCAGCGCATGGTCGACTTCCTCAAGACGCACCCCGACCAGTTCGTCACGGTCTTCCTGGAGGACTACGTCGACCCGGGCGTCCTGCGCAGCGAACTCGCCCGCGTCAACGGCCTGTACGACGTGCTGTACCGCCCCGATCAGACGGGTGTGCGGCAGAACGGCTGGCCGAAGATGGCCGACCTGATCGCCGCCAACCACCGCCTGCTGATCTTCACCGACCACAGCCGCGCCTCCGACGAGTCCGCCGGGCTGACCCGGGACAGCTTCGGCGTGATGTACCAGCGCGACTGGACCGTCGAGAACTACTGGTCCATGGGCTCCGGCGCGAGCTCCTCCGACTGGTCCTGCTACAGCCGTTGGTACGGCAGCGACCTCAACGTCCCGCTGACGCAGACGTATTCGGGGTTCCGCCCGCTGTTCGTCATGAACCACTTCCGTGACGCGACCATCGCCGGGACGGCGCAGACCGACAACACCAAGGCCCTCGACCGGGCCCAGCGGTTCTGCCAGCCGGCCGCCCGCAAGAAGCCCAACTTCCTTGCCGTGGACCGCTATGACCTCGGTGACCCGGCCTCCGCCGTCAGCTCCCTGAACAGCTACACGTATCCGTAAAGTGCGGGCGGCCGCGCGGCACGTGTGTGCGAAACTCCGCTGATGACATCGGAGAAGATCACCGCGGCCGCCGCGGGTACCTGGACACTCGGCGACCTGACCGTCAACCGCATCGGTTTCGGCGCGATGCGGCTGACGGGCAGCGCAGCCTTCAACCTCGGGGCACCGAGCGAGCGCGACCGGTCGATCGCCGTGCTGCGCAGGGCGATCGAGCTGGGTGTGAACCACATCGACACGGCCGCCTTCTACTTCTCGTCCCTGCGGTCAGCCAACGAACTCATCAATTCCGCACTCGCCCCCTACGCGGACGACCTCGTGATCGCCACCAAGGTCGGCCCCTTCCGGAACTACGCGGGGGAGTGGAGCACTTCGGCCCGCCCCGACGATCTGCGCGGCCATGTCGAGGAGAACCTGCGGCAGTTGGGGCGTGACCACCTCGACGTGGTCTACCTCCGCCGGATGGGGCAGGACTCGATCGCCGAGTACTTCGGTGCCCTCGCCGAACTCCGCGAGGAGGGTCTGGTCCGGCACCTCGCGATCTCCGACGTCGAGCCCCGGCACCTGGCCGAGGCGCAGGAGATCGCACCGGTGGTGAGCGTGCAGAACCGGTTCGGGCTCGACTCGTCCAGCCCCGAGACCGACGACATGCTGCGGATCTGCGGGGAACAGGGCATCGCCTTCGTCCCGTTCTTCGCCATCGCGGGCGATGCCGGGCCACAGGGCGCCACCGCCGCCCACGGCGACGAGGTTCTGGCGATCGCGAACGCCCACGACGCCAGCCCCGCCCAGATCCGCCTCGCCTGGTCCCTCGCCCAGGGTCCGCACGTCCTCGGGATCCCCGGCACGGGCAACCCCGACCACCTCACCGAGAACGTGGCCACGGGCGCGATCCGGCTCACGGAGGACGAGCTGGTCCGCCTCAACGAGCTGCACCGGAAGGCCGGTTGAGCGACGGCGGGGCTCAGGCCACCCAGGCGCCGTCCCGCATCAGATGGCGCTGGGGCAGCTCGCGCACCTCGTGCCACGCCTGGACGGCGAGCGGCCGTACCCGGAAGAAGGAGTAGGGCGCGCGCTCCTCGCGGGGATCCCAGCCGTACTTCGCGTGGAAGGCCTCGACCGCGTCGGCCGGGACGTCCTGGGCGGTGAAGGCCGTCGCCTCGCCGTCGATGAGCACGACGTCCCGGGTGTCCGCGAGGGCGAGCCGGGTCCGCCGCCCGGCGCTGAGATTGCGGCCCGTGGGGTTCGTGGCCCGGGTGGACAGCCACACGGACCGCCCGTCCCAGAGGAACCACAACGGCACCAGACAGGGCAGCCCGTCGGCGTCCGCCGAGGCCACCCAGATGTCCAACTCCCGCTCCAGCCGGGCCAGTACGTCACGCTTGCGCTCTTCAGGGCCGCGGGGCGGCACGGTGATCTTCATGCCCGGGACGCTACCGGCGGCGCCTGCGCGGCACCTCGGGCCAGGGGCGTAGGACCTTGGCCCGAGGGTGTCGACGTCAGCCCACGTTCAGGTCGCCGCAGTGGCCGAGGATCTCTGCCTTCAGGCCGGAGAAGTCGAAGAGTTCGCCCGCGGTGCTAGTCGTCGTCCGGCAGCGTCGGCCGGGGGCCCTCGTCGGGTACGACGACGAGGCGTACAGCCATGCGCCGTGAGTCGGGGTGGTGGTCGCCGGGCTCCGTGAGGTACTTGCGGAGAAGCGCCTGATACTCCTCGGCGAACGAGGCCACCTGCTCCTTCGTCATCCGCAATCCGGCGCGGTAGATCTGGTTCCAGCCTGCGGAGGCGTCGTATCCGGAGTATGCGCTCACGACCAGGTTCAGGTCATGGGCCATCTTCAGGGTGCCGATCTTTACTGCTGCCTCGCGTTCGTCCGCCGTCAACTCCAGGCCCGGCGGCGTGAAGATGTCCGTCATGAGCGACTTCCACCAGCGTTCACGGCCGGTGGACCGCTCTTCGATCTCGGCGATCAGTTTGAGATCGGCGAGTTTACGGAGGTGGTAGCTGGTGGTGCCGGTGCTTTCGCCGAGGGCCTTGGCCACGCTGGTGGAGTTCGCTTCGCCGTGCTCTCCGAGGTAGCTCAGGATGTCGCGGCGCACCGGGTTGGACAGTGCCTTGTAGAAGGCCTTGAGGTCCGGTCCGGTGAGCACTCTCTTCTCGGGCTTCTCGGGGCGCTCGACCATGCCGGCCAGCGTACTGCAGAGATCTTCTGCAGTAATCGCAGAGATTGTTTGCAGAATATCTCTGCAATCGCTAGGTTGGATTCGAGAGGGCGCCAGCGGGCGTTGGGAACTCGGGGGTTGAGATGCGAAACAACCAGGTCGAGAGGCTGCTGCCGACCACGGTGTTGGCTCTGATGCCAGGGGGCTTCCGGGGTGGCCTCCATGGCTGAATCGCTGGATGCCCACATACGGGACGAGATCGACGATCAGGTCGCTGAGGCGTTCGATGCCTACCTGGCCGACAGGCTGGCCGAACCGGGGCCACTGCGCGCGGCACTGGCATTGAGGCGCAGCATCAGGCTGGTGCTGGGCACTGTTGGACTGGGTGCGCTTGCCACGGCGCTGGCGCCGGCCGACAACAACGTCGTCGGCTGGATCTGGGGAGCGATCGCGGTGATAGATCTCGCCTGGTTGCTGACCGCGCGCCGCCGCTGACGATCCGTGGGCCGGACCCTTGGCTGCCGGTCGATCTCACTCGGTCGCGTAGTACCAGGGGTCTCATTGCCTCTGGTCGAACAAGACTCGGTTGAGGGCGAAGGAACGTATCGCGCAGGGGCGCTCGCTGCTGTTGCGAGTCCATCGGCAGCCAAGTCGCCCACCGGTGCTGCTGGTTGGGCCGGAGAAGCCTATGTACCCCTGGGGTGCGGGATGGCTCGGTGATCTTCATATGCGGAACGCCGTCGGCGACGGCGGCTCGGCGCCTCGGGCCAGGGTGGTCGGCCCTTGGTCCGAGGCGCGGGTGGCGCCGGGCGTCAGCCCAACTGCTCGTGCAGGAACGGGACCGTGCTCGCCCAGGCGCGGGTGGCGGAGTCGGCGTCGTAGACCGGGCGGCCGTCGTTGAAGAAGGCGTGGTTGGCCGGGTAGAGGCGCAGGTCCGGGGTGATGCCGGACTGCTCCTGGATGTGCTTGCTCAGGGCTTCGCGGCCCGCCACCGGGATGCTCTCGTCCAACTCGCCGTAGTGGCCCAGGATTTGCGCCTTCAGGCCGGAGAAGTCGGGGAGTTCGCCCTGGATCACGCCGTAGAACGGCACCGCCGCGCTGACCCGGGGGTCGGCCGCGGCGAGGTACAGGACGAAGCCGCCGCCCATGCAGAAGCCGACCGCGCCGACCGTGTCCGAGGTGACCTCGGACACGGACAGCAGGTGGTCGACCGCGCCGGAGAGCAGTTCGACACCGCGGGCGACCGGGAGGGCCAGCATCATCCGGAGGGCCTCGTCGCTCTCGTGCGCCACGTTCCCGCCGTAGAGGTCCGGGGCGAGCGCGACGAAGCCCTCCTGGGCGAGGCGGTCGGCCACGTCGGCGATGTGGTCGGTCAGGCCCCACCACTCCTGGATGACGATCACGCCCGGTCCGCTCCCGGACGGCGGCAGCGCGAGGTAGCCGTGGGCGGTGCCCCCGGCGCTGGGGAAGGTGACGTTCTGATGGGCCGGGGCTCCGGTCGACTTCGGCAGCTCGGAGGACATGGGGCTCAACTCCTGTACGGCGGTGCTCGGTTGGGGGTGGCGTCGTCGGGGCGGGGCCTCACGTGATCTCCAGCCTGTCACGGCCGGGTTCGGGGGGCGCTTCGGCCCCTCGGTCCGGCTATTGCGCGGGGGTCGGTGCCGGGTTCGTCGCCGGGTCTGTTTCCTGTCCTGTGCGGATCACTCGTCCGGCGGCCACCTTCTGGAGCAGCCCGTACGCCAGCACCGGCAGCAGGATGTGCGGGCGGTCGGGCAGGGTCGTCGTGATCAGCACCGCGCTCGCGCTGCTGTTGTTCATCCCGCAGGCCAGCGTCACCGAGGCGCCGGCCCGGGCGTCGAGGCGCAGCATCCGGGCGGCCACCCGGCCCAGCGTGAAGGACAGCCCGCACACCGTCGCGGCGACGCCCAGCGCGGCCAGCAGGAGGACCGGGCGCGGATGGCGCAGGAAGGGACCGAGCACTCCGCTGGCGTTGACGTACGTCAGCAGCAGCGATCCCGGGAGCGCCGCGGAGACGGCCACGCCGATGAGTCCGTCCCGTGCGCGTGGGGGCAGGACGAGGCGGCACAGGATGCCCGCCGCGCAGGGCAGCACGACCGAGGTGAGGGCGAAGGCGTGCCCGGCCGACTGGGCGGCCGCGGCGAGTCTGCCCGCGTAGTCGCCCTGGAGCAGCGGGCACAGGACGGCCAGAGTGAGTGGGACGGTGAGCGGGCTGACCAGGGTGGAGGCGAGCACCAGGCCGACGGCCGTGGGCTGGTCGCCGTCCCCCTTCGCGGTCCACACCGTCGCCCCGGCGGCCACCGGCATGGCGACGACCAGGATCATCGCGGCGATCATCCCGCTGCCGCCGTCGTGGTCCGGCGACAGCCGCAGCGCGAGGGCCACCCCGGGGACGATCAGCAGCGGCACCAGGATGTGCAGCGCGAGGCCCGCGAGCAGGGCGGCGGGGCGCCGTAGCAGCAGCCGCAGTTCACGCAGCGGGACCTGGAGGCCTGCGCCGAACAGGACCAGGGCGAGGAGCAACTGGGGTGTCTGCAGGGGCAGTTCGGCGATGCCCGTCGCATGCGGGTGGCGGAGCCACAGGCCGGGGCCCGGCAACACCGCCGCGGCGAGGTACGTCACGGCGACGGCCCGGCCCAGGTGACGGCGGAGCAGGGCGAGCAGGTGAGGTACGGAGGGAAACCCGGCGGGGATCCCGGATGAGTGGGGACACATCGTGGCGCTCTTCCGTCGTAGGACCTGGGCGGAGACGGAGCGCCGGTATCGCGTGGAAGCTCGTCGACACGCGCGGGGGGATGAGTGTGCGAAGCCCTGAGGTCATCGTCGACGGTCCTTCCATAATGGGCGGGCGGAAACGGCCACACGGGCGCGGTGACGAGACGGCACCCGAGTGACTACAATTCTGTAGACGGTCTACTGAACTGTAGACGAAGACGGGGTGAGGATCGTTCCCATGGCCGACGAGAAGGACGAACGCCGACCGGCGGGTGAGCTGGAGGCCACCGTCATGGCCGCCCTCTGGGCCGCCGGTGACCCGCAGACCCCCGGCGAGGTACAGCTGAGCCTCGACACCGGCCTGGCCCGTACGACGGTGACGACGATCCTGACCCGGCTGCACGACAAGGGTGTGGTGGAGCGGCGGCGGCAGGGGCGGGGGTACGCGTACTTTCCGGTGCAGGACGCGCAGGGGCTCACCGCTCGCCGTATGCATACGGAACTCGACCGGGACGGGGATCGGGAGACGGTGCTCGCCCGGTTCGTCGCTCAGCTCAGTCCCGACGACGAGCGGGTGCTGCGGGACCTGCTGGAATCCGGGGAGGCGTGAAGCCCGGCGAGCGGTGACGCGTGCTTCGGCGCCTCGGCGGCCGTCGGGGTCGGGAGACAGCTGGAAACGGCCTTGAGTCTCCAGTGACTGGAGACAGCAGAGTGGGGGACATGGACGCCACGACCCTCTACTCGATCGGGGAACTCGCCCGGCGGACCGGCTTGACCGTGCGGACCATCCGGTTCTACTCCGACTCGGGGGTGGTGGCGCCGACCACCCGAAGCCCCGCCGGTTATCGGCTCTACGACCTCGACGCACTGCTTCGTCTGGAACTCCTGCGCACACTGCGCGAGTTGGGCATGGACCTGGCCACGATCCAACGGGTGCTGGACCGTGAGCTCTCGGTGGCGGAAGTCGCCGCGGCGCACGCCGACGCCATGGACGTCCAGATCCGGGTGCTGCAACTGCGTCGGAGCGTTCTGCGAGCCGCGGCCGGATACGGGTCCGATCCCGAGGAGATCAAGCACGTGTACAGGCTCACGCAGTTGTCCGAAGAGGAACGCCGACGGTTGATCGACGATTTCGTGGAGGGCACCTTCGGCACAGCGGATGCCGCCCCGGCCGCGGTGGCCATGGTTCGCGCCGCCACCCCCGACCTCCCCGATGATCCGTCCAGTGAGCAGGTCGCCGCGTGGGTGGAGCTCGCCGAACTGGTCGGCGACGAGGACTTCCGGGCCCGGATGCGCCGGACGGCCATGTACCAGGCCACCGGACGCGCGCTCGACATCGAGAGTGAGGTCGGTGAGGAGCTGATGGAGTTCACCCGTCAGAAGGTGGCCGATGCCATGGAGTCGGGTATCGACCCGCTCGGCGACGTGGGCGCTCCCGTCGTCGACGACCTCGTGCACCGCTTCGCCGAGGTGTTCGCGCGTACCCCTGACGCGGAATTCCGGGACTGGATGGCCCAGCGATTCGAAGAGGCACATGATCCCCGGGTGGACCGGTACTGGCGGCTGGTGTGGATCGTCAACGGCTGGCAGGTGGTACCGAACCTGATCCCGGTGTACCCCTGGCTCATCCGGGCCCTGCGAAATGACCGTGCTGCCGCATGGTCACCCAGTCCGACCGCGATATGCGGCTGCGCGCCGACGGTCCGGCGCTCACCTTCGTGATGCCTCGTAGGCCTCGCGGATGGTCCCAGGGATACGACCACGATCGTTTACGAGATAGCCGTTGGCGCGTGCCCAGAGACGTACCGGCTCGTCTTCCGGACGGGGATCAAGATTCCGGGGTCCAGCAGTCTTGCCGGGGCCTCTCCAGTCTCCTGAGGAGGCCCCTTCGAGCTGGTCCGCTGTCTCTTGGAGGAAAGCGAACAGCGAGGCGTATACGCCCTCCTCGGGACCGTGTGCTTCAGCCCACGTTCCGACGGTTCCGCTGAGCGTGTCCAGGAACGTCCCGTAGAGACCGTCGCGCTCCGCGGCGATCGGCACCCACTCACGACGCCAGAACGGATATTCGGGGTCCGCGGACGGCTGCATCTCCTCCAAGCCCATCCGGCTGAGGTGGACCCGTTGGATGTCTGTCAGTCCCAGAAGGAGATGGCCGCCGGGGAGGACTGTCTCGCACCCCAGCGCCACCAGACACGATCGACCATCGGGTTGCCTGCCGGCATCCAGGTCGTTCGTCAGCAGCCATTGCCGCATCTCCCCTGGCAGCTCCAGACCCATGAGCAGTTCGGCTTCGCCGATGGCTGTCTCGCTACCCGGGCCGCCGAGCGCAGCGAATGCTTCAGGGTCGTTCCGCTCAAGCCAGGCGGTGATCCGGCCCCAGGCCTTTCGTACGTTTCCTGACTCGTGCATCGGAATATCGCTCACCCGTGATCTCCCCTCCGGCGGGATACGCCCTCACGCCTCGCACGCCCAACCAGAACCGTAGGAGGGACCACTGACAATGACGGACGCGGAAGGAGTTTCTGCGCTGCCTGGCAGGGCCGGAACGTCTCGCGGGCCGATCTCTCCAGAGATCAACAGGCTCATGCGTCTGCTTGCGGTCACCGAGGCCGGTAGGCGGTCGCCAGCACGGAGACGGTGACGTGGTCGGGCAAGGGGCCGGCATCGTTGAGGTCGGTATGGCTCAAGTGGCGTGCGCTCGGCGTCATTCCGACCAGGTCGAGGGCCTCCTGCCGGGTCAAGGGTGCGGTGTACTCGACCTGTTCGGTGACGGCGGCCTCGAAGCAGGGATCCAGCGCCCGGTGCAGGCGTTGCTCCTTGTCCGGGTCGATTGTGACCATCGCGGGTACCTGGCCGCGCAGCTCGGCGAGGTGACGCCTGGTAGGCCGGACCACGATCAGCCGGCCGGTCGGGCGCAGCACTCGGTGGAACTCGACCGGGTTGCGCGGGGCGAACACATCCAACACGACCTCGGCCACTCCGCTGGCCAGCGGGAAGGGACGAAAGACGTCCCAGGCTGCCGCGGCGGCTCGTTCATGGGCGCGCGCCGCCGAGCGCAGCGCGCGCACCGACGTGTCCAGCCCCAGACCGCGGGCGCCGGGGACCTGGTCGAGTACGCCGGCCAGGTAGTAGCCCGTGCCGCAACCGACGTCCACAACCGTGGCCTGCTCAGGCGCGGAGTCGGTCGCCAGACGGGCAACGGCTTTACGGATGGGCGCGTATGTGTCGGTCGACAGGAACCGTTCCCGGGCCTGGGCCATGGCCGCGTCGTCGCCGCTGATGGCGCGGGTGCCCGTCAGCAGGCCAACGTAGCCGTGGCGGGCGATGTCGAAGCTGTGGCCCGCCGGGCAGCGCAGCGCGCCGCGGTCGGGGTGCAGGCCGCGGGTGCGGCACGTAGGGCAGCGCAGCAGGTCGAGGGACAGGCGGAGGGCAGGGGGAAACGACATGGGCACGAGGCACTCCAGGCAAGGGGGCGAAGGGAAGAGACCGTGCCTGTACGCGCGCTCGGAACGTCGCTGCGTCAAGCAGGAACGGGCAGCGCCGGAGATGCGGTTCACGCAGCAGGCACACCAAGGAGGGCGATGCCGTCCGGCCTCGCCCTCAACGCCTTCCGGTTACAGGAAGCAGTAGTGCGGGGTGCTCGTGAATGCCACGCCATGAGTCTACGAGCAACGGTGAAGCCGCTCGGGTCGCCGATGTCGGGAGCCGCGCCGAGGCCACCGACCCAGGCCGGCATCCGCCACGCCTCGTCGACCCCGCGTATCCGCCCCACGCCCCTGTCGGGCGGATCGTGCCCACCCGGTGTCCGCCGCCCTCCGCGGACCCCGCGCATCCGCCCGCGTGCCCGCCGAGCTTTCCAAGCCCACGCGCTATCCCGCCAGCACCCCGCTGACCTGCCTATTCGCGCAGCCGCCTCCACCTCCCCGACACCCCGAAAGCCCCGCCGCCCTACCCCCTCCTCAACCCCCTCCGAATCCGACTGGCGCGAGCGAAGTTTTACGTATAACCTCACCCGTCAATCCCACCGACCGGAACCCGCACGGAGACCCCCGATGAGTCGTATCGCCCTGGTCACCCTCGTCGTCGACGACTACGACGAGGCGATCCGCTTCTACACCGAAGCCCTCGGCTTCCGTCTCGTCGAGGACGCGGCTCGCCCCGACGGATCCCGCTGGGTCGTCGTGACGCCGCCCGGTGTGGACGGTTCCGGGACCGGTCTGCTGCTCGCCCGTGCCAAGGGTGAGGACCAGGGCGCCCGGGTCGGTGACCAGACCGGCGGGCGGGTCGGGTTCTTCCTGCACACCGACGACTTCGCCCGCGACCATGTCCGCATGCTTGCCGCGGGCGTGACCTTCCTGGAGGAGCCGCGCCACGAGCCGTACGGTTCCGTCGCCGTCTTCCAGGACCTGTACGGCAACCGCTGGGACCTGCTCCAGCCCGCCGCCTGACCCCTTGCGCCGCGCCACCCCGCACCCCTCATCCCGCCTTCCGAACGACGACCGAGGAACCACCGCACATGTCATCTACGCGCATAGACGTCGACACCCTCCGCCGGCTCCCCAAAGCCGTCCTGCACGATCACCTCGACGGTGGTCTGCGCCCTGCCACCGTGGTGGAGCTGGCAGAGTCGGTCGGGCACACGCTGCCCACCACCGATCCGGACGAGCTGGCCGCCTGGTACTTCGACGCCGCCAACTCCGGTGATCTGGTGCGCTACATCGCCACCTTCGAGCACACCCTCGCCGTGATGCAGAACCGCGAGGGCCTGCTGCGCACCGCCGAGGAGTACGTCCTCGACCTGGCCGCCGACGGTGTCGTCTACGGCGAGGTGCGTTACGCCCCCGAGCTGAACACCAACGGCGGGCTTGCGCTCAGCGAGGTCGTCGAGACCGTCCAGGAGGGGCTCGCGGCCGGTATGGCCAAGGCCGCCGCGGCCGGGACGCCGGTCCAGGTGCGGACGTTGCTGTGCGGGATGCGGATGTTCGACCGGGTCGGCGAGGCCGCCGATCTCGCGGTGGCCTTCCGGGACGCCGGTGTCGTCGGCTTCGACATCGCCGGTGCCGAGGACGGGTTCCCGCCCGCCGACCACCTCGCCGCCTTCGAGCACCTGCGGCGCGAGAGCGTGCCGTTCACCATCCACGCCGGTGAGGCGCACGGTCTGCCCAGCATCCACCAGGCCCTCCAGGTGTGCGGCGCCCAGCGCATCGGCCACGGCGTCCGCATCACCGAGGACATCGTCGACGGCAAGCTCGGCCGCCTGGCGGGCTGGGTGCGGGACCGTCGTATCGCCCTGGAGATGTGCCCGACCTCCAACCTCCAGACGGGCGCGGCCAGTTCGATCGCCGAGCACCCCATCACCGCCCTGAAGGACCTGGGCTTCCGCGTCACCCTCAACACCGACAACCGACTGGTGTCCGGTACGACGATGACGCGCGAGATGTCCCTCCTGGTCGACGAGGCGGGCTGGAACGTCGAGGACCTGCGCACGGTCACGGTGAACGCCCTGAAGAGCGCGTTCATCCCGTACGACGAGCGCAAGGCCCTCATCGAGGACGTCGTCCTGCCGGGTTACGCCTCCGCGCTCTGAAGCAACCCGCGTACATACGCGGCCTGTCCGACGTGTTCGAGATCGTCGGACAGGACGCTGACCAGTCGTACGCCCAACGTGACCGGCGGATCCCAGCGCTCGTCCACGATCCGTTCGTAGTCCTCGGGAGCCAGCCCGCGCAGGTACTCCAGCGTCTGCTCGTGCACGGCGTCGTAGTACCCGGTCAGTTGCCCGGCGGACTCGACGCGCACCTTGCCGACCTTCGCGGAGGTGTGGCCGTATCCCGTGTCCCGGGGCGGCAGATCGAGTCCGAAGCGCTTCTCCCAGCCCTGGGTGAGCCATACCTGGTCGAGGCCTGCGGCGTCGGCGACATGGTCGTCCTGGACGCGGGTGAGGTGCCAGATCAGCCAGGCGATGGAGTTGGCGTCGGCGGCCACGCGTGCGTGCAGTTGGTCCGGGGTCAGGCCGTCGAGAGCGGCATGGACTTCTTCCTGGACGCGGCCGTACGCGTCAATGAGGATGTCGTTGGCATGCATACGACCACCTTCGCGCATCGGCGTCGCTCATGCGGCCGGAGTCCCGGTTTCGAGGAGTGTCATGAGCGCTCTTGCCGCCGGACTGGTGGCCTGGGGAGGCGGGAGCAGGGCCACCGTCTCGTACACCTCCTCGCCGGTTCCTTTGAGGGGGAGTGCGGTGAGGGGTTCGCGCTTGTGGCGGAAATGCTGGGGGACCACCGCGATGCCGAGGTTCTCGTCGATCAGGTCGAGGAGGCTGTGCACGTCGTTGACCTCCAGCGCGACCGTCCGCCGTACGCCCGCCGCGGCGAAGACGGCGTCGGTGGTGCGGCGCGAGGCCCAGTCCGGGTGGAAGTCGACGAAGACCTCGCCGCCGAGGTCGTCCGGCGTGACCGCCGCACCCGTCTCCGCGAGCCGGTGGCTGGGATGGCACAGCACGGTCATCGGCTCGCTGGTCAGCGATACGGAGCGGAGTTGGTCGGTGTCCGCCTGGGTGCGGTAGGCGAAGGCCAGGTCGAGGCGCCCGGCCGCGACCTCCTCCGCGAGCGCCCCTGAACCCGCCTGCCGCAGCCGGATCTCCACGTCGGGATGGCGACGCCGGAACGCGGCGAGCAGCCCCGCCACATGCACCCCGGCGATGCACTGCTCGGTGCCCAACGCGAGTGTGCCGCGCAGGACGCCCTGGACCGCGGCCACCGCCTCGTGTGCCGAGCGGACCTGCGCCAGAATGCGTTCCGCCTCGCCGAGCAGCGCCCGGCCGGCCTCCGTGAGCGTGACCCGGCGGGTGGTTCGCACGAACAGCGGGGTCTGCAACTCCCGCTCCAGGGCGCGGATCGACGCCGACAGGCCCGACTGGGACACCATCAGCCGCTCGGCCGCACGGGTGAAGTGCTGGTCCTCGGCGACGGCGATGAAATGCTGGAGATGACGCAGTTCCATGATTGAGAAGCGTAGCCGCTGAATTCCATCGGATTCTTCTGTTGGACCACTGCCCGCAGGTCGGACAGAGTGGACGACGGTTCCCTGGAACCGGTATCCCGTGTGCCAACCCCTCTGGAGTCGCGTTGTACACCGCACACCCCGACCGCTACGCGGACCTGCCCTACCGGCGCACCGGACGCAGCGGTCTGAAACTCCCCGCGATCTCGCTCGGCCTGTGGCACAACTTCGGGCCCGACCGCCCGGTCGACACCCAGCGCGCCATCCTGCGCCGCGCCTTCGACCTCGGCGTCACCCACTTCGACCTGGCCAACAACTACGGCCCGCCCCCCGGCGCCGCCGAGTCCGCCCTCGGCGAGGCGCTGAAGGCGGACTTCGGGTCGTACCGCGACGAGCTGGTGATCTCCACCAAGGCCGGCTATCTGATGTGGCCCGGCCCCTACGGCGAGTGGGGTTCGCGCAAGTACGTGCTGTCCTCGCTGGACCAGAGCCTGAAGCGGATGGGCCTGGACTACGTCGACATCTTCTACTCGCACCGCCCCGACCCGGAGACTCCCCTGGAGGAGACGATGGGCGCCCTGCACTCCGCGGTCCAGCAGGGCAAGGCGCTCTACGTCGGCATCTCCAACTACTCGGCGGAGCAGACCCGGGAGGCCGCCCGCATCCTCGGCGAGCTGGGCACCCCGCTCCTCATCCACCAGCCGCGCTACTCGATGCTCGACCGCCGCCCCGAGGACGAGGGCCTGCTCGACGCCCTCGACGAGCTCCAGGTCGGGTCGATCGTGTTCTCGCCGTTGGAGCAGGGGCTGCTCAGCTCCCGCTACCTGGACGGCATCCCGGAGGGTTCCCGGGCCGCGAGCGACAGCCCGTTCCTGAACTCGGACTCCGTCACCGAGGACCTGGTCGGACAGCTCCGCGCGCTCGACGACATCGCCAAGGGGCGCGGTCAGACCCTCGCCCAGCTGGCCCTCGCCTGGGTGCTGCGCGGTGGCCGGGTGACCTCCGCGCTGGTCGGTGCGAGCAGCCCGCAGCAGATCGAGGACAGCGTCGCGGCCACCCGCAACCTGGACTTCGACGCCGACGAGCTGGCCCGCATCGACGCGATCGTCAGGCCGTAACGAGCTGCTCGCTGACCTCCCAGAGACGGGCCGCCGCCTCCGGGTCCACGGCGCGGGACAGCACCCCAGGGGTGGTGTCCCCGCCGGCCCAGGCGGCCTCGTTCTCGGGGGCGACCAGCGGGCTGATGTCGACGTTCTCGCAGTAGACCCCGCCGAGACCGTCGAGCTGCGGGCTGGTCGCGCACCAGACACTGGTGGCCGCGCCCTGCTGCACGGTCTTCAGCTGGCGCTCGGGGTCACGGATGGGCTTGCCCTCACTGTCGAGCGCGCCCGCGGCCTGGAGTGCCGCCGGGTCGATGTGCTTGACCAGGCCGGTGTCGACGATCAGACCCGGGTGCACGGCGAACGCCCGGATGCCCTGGGCCTGTCCGCGCCGGTCCACCTCCACGGCGAACAGCGCGTTGGCCGTCTTGGACTGGCCGTAGGCGAGGAACGGCTCGTACTTCCGGTGCTCGAACTGCAGGTCGTCGAAGTCGACGCCGGCGAAGCGGATGCCCCGCGACGACAGCACGACGACCCGCGCGCCGTTCGCCGCGACCAGCGCGGGCCACAGCTTGGTGGTCAGCTGGAAGTGCCCGAGATGGTTGGCGGCGAACTGCGCCTCGTACCCGCGCGCGTCCCGCGCCAGCGGGGTCGCCATGATCCCGGCGTTGTTCACCAGGAGGTGCAGCGGACGCCCGGAGGCCAGGAACTTCTCCGCGAAGGCGTCGATCGACGCCGGGTCCAGCAGGTCCATGTACTCGACCTCGGTTCCGGGGAGGACCGCGAGCGCCGTCCTGGCCCGCTCCACGTCCCTCGCGGGTACGACGATGTGGGTGCCCGCGCCGTGGAGTACCCGGGCCGTCTCCAGGCCGATGCCGGAGTAGCCGCCGGTGACGATCGCGACCTTGCCGGTCAGGTCGATGCCCTTGATCACCTCCTCGGCGGTGGACGCGGCGCCGAAGCCGGAATTCAGGGGCTGCTGTGCGGTGCTGGTCATGTCTGCTCTCTCCTCATCAGCTGAGCTGTTGAGACCACCGTAGGGCGATGGATCCGTACGATGAATACTTGAGAATCCGCATAACTTGCGTGATAGTTCGAACATGACCGTGGATCCCCTGTCCGACGCCCTCGCCGTCGCCGATGCCCGCAGCGTGTTCTCCGGCGGTTTCACGGCCGGCGGCGACTGGGCCATCGAGCTGCGTGGCCGCGACCGGCTGAAGGTGAACGCCGTGGTGCAGGGCGGCTGTCTGCTGGTCCGGGACGGCGGCGAACCGCTGCCGCTCACTGAGGGGGACGTCGTGATCTCCGACGGCGGCCGGCCGTACACGCTGTGCAGCCGGCCCGGCGTCGCGCCGACCGACTCCGCGGACGTCGTCATGGACCCGGTGACGCGGATGGGCCGGCTCGGGCAGGGCGACGCGGTGGACGTCGCCTGCGTGTCCGGGCACATCGACCTGAGCCGCGACCGCGGCGACCTGCTGCGGCGGGCGCTGCCGGAGCTCGTCCACGTACGGGCCGACTCGCCCGAGGCGGGTGTACTGCGGTGGCTCATCGGGCAGTTGGCGGCCGAGATGCGCATGCGCAGGGCCGGAGTCGAGTTCGTCTCGGCGCAGCTCGCGCAGCTGATGTTCGTGCAGGTGCTGCGGGTCTGCCTGACCGACTCCGACGGCCTGCCGCCCGGCTGGCTGCGCGCCCTCGCCGACGAACGGCTCGCCCCCGCGCTGCGCCTGATGCACGGAGACCCGGCCCACCCTTGGCAGTTGGAGGAGCTGGCCCGGGCCGCCGCGATGTCCCGCACCACGTTCGCCGTACGGTTCAAGGAGGCGGCCGGTGTGCCGCCCCTGACCTACCTGCTCAACTGGCGGATGAATCTTGCCGCCCGGGCCCTCCGGCAGGACACCGCCCCGGTCGGCGCGCTCGCCCGTTCCGTCGGCTACACCTCCGAGAGCGCCTTCAGCAACGCCTTCAAGCGGGCGGTCGGGGTGGCTCCGCGGCGGTATCGCGAAGAGGCACTCGCCAGGAGTTGATCCGTTCTTCGAGTCGTACGGTGACCTGGTCGCCCTCGCCTTTGTCGATCACCTTTCGAAGATCGGCTTTCACGGGGAGTTTGTGGGTGCCGTCGCCGAGGGCCATGAACGAACTGCGGAAAGGGTGTCCGTCGATCGTGCCGCGGACCTTGACCAGACCGCGGGTGCCGAAGAATGCGACGGACTCGGGCCAGACGAGATAGGTCCAGCCGCCGTCGTTCGGGCTTTTGATCAATTCGGCGGTGAATTCCTCGTTCAACGGGGTGCCGGTACTCATGATGTGTCCTTCGCTCGGGGTGGCCTGCCGTAGAAGAGACCGCCCCGAGCGGGAGAACTCATCGCGGACGCCGGACCTCAGGCCCCGGCGGGTACCCGGTCGAGGAAACCGAGCACGGAGCGGATACGGCCGTCCCCGTCCAGCGTGATCACGTCGAACCCGGCGACGGGCGCGGAGCCGTCGGCCTCACTCACCAACTCCCAGCCGAAGCGCGCGGTGTCGTGGTGCCCGTCGACGGCGCCCAGCGGGCGGAAGGCGAACCCCGGGAACTGTGCGTGCGCCCCGGCGATCAGCCCCGCGATCTCCGTGTGCCCGGTGACTGTCGCCAGCGGGTCGGAGTACGTACCCTCGACGGACCAGGCAGCCGCGACCGCCTTCGCCAGCGCCTCCGGTGTGCCCGCGTTCCAGGCCTCGAAGTAGCGGGCGACGGCAGTCTCGTATCGGTCGATGTTCACGGACATGGTGAATCAGCCTCCAGCGAGGTCGTTCGTACTGGTCAGGGACCGGATCCGAGGACTGGCGACCCGGTGACTCCACCCTGCCGGGGTCTGCGGGAGGCGTCGATTACCCCTCGGGTAATGACGGCGGGAGAACACCGCAAAACGGGCTCCGAAGCTTTTCGGCCAACGGAGGCTGTGAATATGCCAAGAGAGTGGCTAAAAAGTCGTGGTGACAGTGTTTCAGGAGTGAACATACTCGTCTGCTAGGGCATAACTTCCCGAATGCTAGGGCATGGCTTCACGAGGCAAATCCGCCATCGTGCGCACCTACTGAGCCACCCGAGCCGCCAGCAGAGCCGCATGGAAAGCGAGGCCCGACCGGCAATCGACACGCGACGGGGGAGTGATCGTGCACGACGAATTCCTGTGCCATGTCACCGCGTACGGTACCTGCGACGGACAGCGCGTCGGGGTGCCTCTGGGAACCTATCGTGCGCCGACCCTGGCGCTCGCCTTGTGGTGGTTACGGGACCGCGCGGTGTGGATGGCCGACCGGCTCGACCCGCAACCGGAGAACCCGCGCTTCCCCAGGGGTGCCCTGGTGCCGGTCTCCGACACGGCCCCCGACGTGCCCCGGGCGTTACGCACCTGGTCCCGTGATGTCGGTCAACAGGAGCAGGTCGCCTACGAGTTGGCGGCCGGGCGGCTGGTGCAGATCGCCATCAACGACGAGACCACCGAGTACGAGCTGCTCGCCGAGTCGGTCGACGCCCTCCGGATGCAGCGGACGGTGCCGGCACTGGTCGTCCCCGTCGCCTGACACGTGTCGGCCATCGCGCACCCCTGACCGCTGACCGGGCGCACAGGTGAACGAATCGGTAGAATTCGGGGCATGCCAGAGCGGCCGAACGCGCCGACTGCGCCCGAACTCCTCCTGGAGATGGAATCGGGCTCCACGGTCATGACCCCGGGCCGCGACTACCACGTCGGCCGCGACCCCCTCAGCGACATCGTCATCGACGACGCCCGCGTCTCCTGGCACCACGCGGTCCTGCGCCCCGACGCCGGCCACTGGACCCTGGAGGACGAGCACAGCACGAACGGCACCTACGCCGACGGCCGCCGCGTCCACGCCTGGGGTGTCGGCCCCGGCAGCGTGATCCGCTTCGGCAACCCGGCCGACGGCCCGTGCCTGGTCCTGGCCGACCGGCCCGCCCCGGCCCCGGAACGCCCCTCGGCCGTGTCCATGCCCGCCCTCACCGGCACCTTCCGGCAACCGACCACCGTACGACCGCTGCCCAGCCGTACCGTCCGCATCGGCCGGGCCGGCGACAACGACCTCGTCGTGGACGACCTGATCGTCTCCCGCCGCCACGCCGAACTGCGGGCCATGCCCGACGGGACGTACGAGATCGTCGACCTCGGCAGCCACAACGGCACCTACCTCAACGGCCAGCCCGTCGCCCGCGCCCCGATCGGACCGGGTGACATCGTCGGCATTGGACACTCCGCGTTCTGTCTCGTCGGCGACCAGCTGCAGGAGTACGTCGACACCGGCGAGGTCTCGCTCGACGTACAGGACCTCACGGTCGCTGTCGACCGGGGTCGCAAGGTCCTTCTCGACCAGGTGTCGTTCCCGGTCGGCGAGAAATGTCTGCTCGCCGTCGTCGGACCCAGCGGCGCCGGCAAGTCCACCCTGCTCAACGCGCTCACCGGCCAGCGCCCCGCCGACCGCGGCACCGTCCTCTACGACGGCCGCGACCTCTACCGCGACTACGCCGAACTGCGCCAGCGCATCGGCCTGGTGCCGCAGGACGACATCCTGCACGCCCAACTGACCGTGCACAGCGCCCTGTCCTACGCGGCCGAACTCCGCTTCCCCCAGGACACCGCCAAGGCCGAGCGGCGGGCCAGGGTCGACGAGGTCATCCGTGAACTCGGCCTCGAACAGCGGGCCGCGCAGCCCGTGCACAGCCTCTCCGGCGGCCAGCGCAAACGCGTCAGCGTGGCCCTGGAGCTGCTGACCAAGCCCTCGCTGCTCTTCCTCGACGAGCCGACCTCCGGACTCGACCCGGGCATGGACCGCTCGGTGATGCACATGCTGCGAGGCCTCGCCGACGACGGCCGTACCGTCATCGTCGTCACCCACAGCGTCCTCAGCCTCGACGTCTGCGACCGGCTCCTGGTGCTCGCGCCCGGCGGCAAGGTCGCCTACTACGGGCCGCCCGACGACGCCCTCGCCTTCTTCGGCTTCGCGCACTGGCCGGAGGCCTTCGAAGCCTTTGAGCGGGATCAAGACCGGGACTGGGCAAGGGAGTTCGCGGAGTCTCCCGTCCAGCGCCAGTACATCCGCAACTCGACCGCGCAGCCCCACCTGCTCGGCAACGGGCCGGTCGCCGTGGCGCCGCCGCCCCGGCCCCGCAGCCGTAGCGCGCAACTCGGCACCCTGGTCCGCCGTTACACCGCGGCCCTCGCCGCCGACCGGACCTTCCTCGTCATCATGATCGCGCTGCCGTTCGTCATGGGCGCGATGGCCCGCGCGCTCGCCGGGAGCGAGCTGACCCGGGAGACGGCGATGAACGCGCTGCTCATCCTGTGCGTCGGCGGCGTGCTCACCGGCGCGGCCAACGCCGTGCGCGAACTCGTCAAGGAACGCGCGATCTACCGGCGCGAGCGAGCCGTCGGCCTGTCCAGATCGGCCTATCTGCTCTCCAAGGTCGTCGTTCTGGGCGCGATCACCGTGGCACAGGCCGTGGTGCTCACGCTGGTCGGACTGTTCGGCGTCGACCTCAACGCGCCACGCGGCAAAGGGGTCTTGATGCCACCCCTGATCGAAATCACCGTGGCTGTCGCCCTGTTGGCGTTCACGGCGATGATGCTCGGGCTGCTGGTCTCCGCGACGGTCCGCAAGGAGGAGGTGACGATGCCGCTGCTCGTGCTGCTCGCCATCGTCCAAGTGGTGTTCTGCGGCGCCCTGTTGAAGCTGCACGGCGTACCCGGCCTGGAACAGCTCTCCTGGCTCGTTCCCTCCCGGTGGGCACTCGGCGGAATGGCCGGCACCATCGGGCTGGCCCGGATCGTGCCGGGCGAGCTGACCGGCGATCCGATGTTCCGGCACTCGGCCGGGGTGTGGCTGCTCAACATGGGCATGCTGATCGTGCTGTCGCTGCTCTTCGGCTTCCTGGTGTCCCGGCTGCTGCGGCGGCACGAACCCGCCGTGATGCGGAAGTAGGGGCGCCCTCATGACGACCCCTGACTTCCGGCCCACGCATGTCGTCCCCGAGCACGGGATGCCCGCCTGGGAGGCACCGGACCCCGCCCGCCCCACCGTGCCGCTCGACGCGCTGCTCCCGGTCCAGTTGCTGGAGCGACGCGGCGACTGGGCGCACGCCCTGTGCTCCAACGGCTGGTCCGCGTGGGTCGACGGCCGCCACCTGATCTCCGTCTCCCAGGACCCACCGGCGGCCGGCGGCCCCCTCACCCGCACCGCCGACCCACGCCCGCTGCTCGCCCGCGCCGAACAGGCCCTCGCCCGCTACCGCAGCGCGGTGGAGGACCTCTCGGGCGGCGGCCTGGACGGCTCGACCTTCCAGGCCCGCACCAAGGGCCTGCGGATCGGCGTGGTCGTCGACGGCGAATCCGTCTGGCTCTACGACGCCGACCACGAGCGCTGGGTGTACGGCGACGGCACCCGGCTCAGCACCTACGCCTCGGACGACGGACCCCGCGCCGAACCGGCCGACGCCGGTCATGCCCCCACCCAGGTCGTGAGCCCCGATGGCCCGTGACGCGAGCCTCTTCTCCGGGCGTCCCTCCGAGCTGATCGGGCAGCAGATCGCCGGGTACCGCATCGAGGACGAGATCGGCCGCGGCGGCATGGCCGTCGTCTACCGCGCCCACGACCTCCGCCTCGACCGCACGGTCGCCCTCAAGCTCCTCGCCCCCGAACTCGCCCGCAACGACACCTTCCGCAAACGCTTCACCCACGAGTCACGGGTCGCCGCCGCGATCGACCACCCGCACATCGTGCCGGTCTTCGAGGCGGGCGAGACGGACGGCGTGCTGTACATCGCGATGCGCTACGTCTCCGGCAGCGATCTGCGTCATCTCCTGGACCGGGAAGGCCCGTTGGCGCTCCCCACGGCCGTGCGCATCGCCACGCAGGTCGCGTCCGCGCTGGACGCGGCCCACGAACACGGGCTCGTTCACCGGGATGTGAAGCCGGGCAACATCCTCGTGGCCCGCGGCACGGACAGCGACCACCCGGAGCACGTGTACTTGACCGACTTCGGCCTGACGAAGAAGTCCCTTTCGCTGACCGGGTTCACCACGGTGGGGCAGTTCGTGGGCACGCTCGACTATGTGGCTCCTGAGCAGATCTCGGGGCGGCCGGTCGATGGGCGGTGCGATGTGTACGGGCTGGCGTGCGTCGTCTACGAGAGTCTGGCGGGGCGGCCGCCGTTTCGGCGGGACGATGACATGGCGCTCCTCTGGGCCCACCAGTACGACATGCCGCCGGCGGTCAGTGAGGCTCGGGGTGATCTGCCGGGGCACGTTGACGGGGTTTTCGCGAAGGCGTTGGCGAAGAGTCCTGATGATCGGTACGAGTCCTGCCTGGCGTTTGTTACGGAGTTGCGTGGGGGTGTCGCCGGGCATGCGCCTACCGAGGTGGACCGGCGGGTGGCGGTGGCTCGGGGGCGGGATGAGGGGCCGCCTGCGCCGCCTCGGTGGGCGGAGCCGGTCTTTAGGCGGCGTGACTGAAGTGTTTTGTGTGCGGGTGCGTTGTGGCTGGTCGCGCTCACGCGGCGGAGCCGCATATCGATACAGCCCCGCGCCCCTAAAGGGGCGCTGCAGTGCCCGGCGTCAACCCGTTCAGCGGCACCCGCCGCGCCTCCAGCCTCCGCCGCGCGATCCGCCAGCCCGCCCCCACCCGCACCACCGTGTCCACGTACGTCACCGATCCGCACGAGCCGTCCGTTCTGATGCCCAGTCCCTTCGACCGCACCCGGACCTGGCCGTCCGCCAGCTCCTCCACCACCACGTTGGTGACGTGATGTGCCACGGGATTCGCGGCGCCCAATGCCAGGGACGCGTCCGTGAGTTGGGTGAGGCCCGTCAGTGTGCCCCGGCCGAAGTCCGTGAGGTCGTACTCGACGTCCGGGGTGAACACCTCGGCGGCGCGGTCGAGTTCGCCCTCGTCGACCAGGTGGCCGTGCAGTGCGATCAACTCCGTGATGGTCAGGCGGTCTTCGAGAGTCAGTGGCATGTCGCGCACACTTTCACGCCGGGCGCTGCGACTGTGCGGGAATTTCGACCTCGCCCCGCCGGTGCACCGGTCGCGCCAGCAGCGCCCCCAGGAAGCCCGCGATCAGGCCCCACAGAGCTGCCAGGCCCACCGCCGACCACAGTTCGGGCTTCAGGAACAGGTCTCCGGACAGGCCGCCGCCGACGTCGCCGATGCCGAGAAGGGAGAGGCCGTAGTGGGCGGAGATGCGGCCGACGAGGCAGATCATGAGGACGGCGAGGGCGAAGGCGATCGCCAGGTGGACGGCGTGTTGCCAGGCGCGGACGTGGACCGGGGAGCGGGCGGCCATCAGCAATGCTGCGGACAGGAGGAAGACGGCGTTGGCCGCCAGGAGCCACCACACGCCGTTGTCCTGGGCGGCGAGCGAGCGCAGGTTCAGGGTGGAGACGTCCGGGGTGCGCAGGACCTCGCTCAGGATGCGCGGGACGGGCAGGCCGAACGGGCCCTCGACCCGGCCGTTCCAGGTGGCGCCCAGGCCGATCGTGAGGGCCAGCCAGGCCAGGTTGGGCATGCCGAGCAGGATCAGGGCGAAGGTCTGGGTGGCGTTGCCGCGGGTCGCCGCCGCGGCCAGGGCCAGGACGACACCGAGCGCGACGTAGGCCAGGAGCAGGGTGACCACTGCGTACGCGGACGGGCGTACCGACGCGTGGAAGCGGAGGAGGCGGGCGGGGAGGGGCGCGCCGGGGGAGACCAGGAGGGCGAGTACCAGTACTCCTGCCAGCCACAGCAGGCCGAACAGCGCCGTCTGCGGTACGTCCGCCTCGAAGCCGACCTCGGGGGACGCGCCGATCAGGTCGCCGATGTCGCCGAGGGTTCCGGTGCCCAGGGAGATCGAGAACTTCTGGCGTGCGCCGAAGGCCAGTCCGATCAGGGCGAGCAGCCACAGGACGGCGATACGGGCGGCCCAGCCGGCCAGTTCCGCGCCCGAGGCGACCGCGCGGTGCCGCAGGGGGCGTAGGAAGCCCGCCGCGGTCATCAGGGCGCCGGTCAGGGTCACCGAGAGGGGGATGACGGTCAGGCCTGCCTTGGTGTCGGCCAGGGAACCCGCGTTCCCGGAGAGTTTCACGGTGCCGCCCACGGCCGTCACCACCGTGGCTGTGACGACCCGGGGGAACGCGCTGTCCGGGAGGTCCGTCGCGCCCGCCGCCCACAGGCCCAGCGCGGACACCAGGCCCATGCCGAGCAGTCCGGCCAGTACCGTGCCGAGCGCCTGGAGCCAGCCGTGGCGGGTTACTGCCTGGTCAGAGGGGGTTCGGGGGGTCACACGGCCACGCTAAGCAGCGCCGGGGAAGCGCGCCCGCCGGGAGGGCCGTCCGCGTCGGCTTGCGGGCGGACCATGACCCGAGCACACAATGGGTTCGTTGTGGATAAAGCGGCATGAATTTGTATGAATGCCGCTGTCGCCCGCGTCGGGAAGAAGAGCTCGTGAGCGTCGAACCTCCGTCTTCAGGCCGCCCCACCGGACCGCCCTCCGGCCCGCTGTCGGGACCCTCCCAGCCGCCTTCGGGCCCGCCCTCGCAGCCTTCGGGCGGCGGCGGTGCCGGGGCGCCGGAGCCGCACCGGCCCTGGTGGAAGTCGGTGCCGCGCGTCGCGATCCTCACGGCCGTCGTGGTGGCCGCCGTTGTGCTGGGCCTCGTCTTCACCCGGTCCGACGGCGGTTCGAGCAACACGGCGAGCAAGGGCGAGGTCTTCCTCCAGTCCGCGGCCAAGACCGGCCCCGACCCGTTCACCGAGTCCAGCGCCACCGAGAACTCCGCGCCGCCCGTCTCCGCCTCACCCAGCGCCTCGGAACCGGCGAACGCGGTACGCGGCGTCGACGGCGGCGCCCCCGGCCTCTACGGCGGCACCCAGAACGTCGCCAGCTGTGACGTGGAGAAGCAGATCAAGGCCCTGAACGCGGCCCCGTCGAAGAAGCAGGCGTTCGCGTCCGTCGTCGGCGTCCAGCCCGCCGGAGTCCCCGCCTATCTGCGCTCACTCACCCCCGTACAGCTGCGCATGGACACCCGCGTCACCAACCACGGCTACCGCGACGGCGCCGCCACCAGCTACCAGGCCGTCCTCCAGGCCGGCACCGCCGTCCTCGTCGACAACCACGGCGTGCCCCGGGTCCGCTGCGCCTGCGGCAACCCCCTGTCGCCGCCCGTCGCCCAGCAGACCACCCCGAAGCGCACCGGCGACACCTGGTCCTCGTACCGGCCGCAGAACGTCGTCGTGGTCACCCCCGCACCCCAGATCATCAACATCTTCGTGATCTACGACCCCCACAACGGCCACTGGTTCGGCCGGCACCACGGCGACACGGGCAAGCACGACCACAAGACCCCGGCGCCGGTGAACCCCGCCAGCCCCTCGGTGACCGTGTCCCCGCCGACCTCACCGTCCTCAAACTCCCCGTCACCGTGCGCCTCCACGGCCCCCGGTACGCCGGGCACGCCCGGCACGTCCACCAGCCCGTCCACCAGCCCGTGCCCGCCGACGTCGAGCGCACCGTCGTCCTCGTCGCCGAGTTCGGAGTCCCCGTCGAGCCCGAAGTCCCCGTCCTCCGAGCCGCCGTCCACGGAGTCGTCGGCAGCCTCCTCCGCCTCCTCGGCCTCGTCGTCCCCACCCGAATCGCTCGCCTCGGACACGACCACGACGTCGGCGTCCACCGTCAGCGCGCCGGTTTCGTCGGGGTCGATTTCACCGTCACTCTGATCGGGGGGAGTGCCGGGCGTGGTGCTGGGTACGAGCACTGATGCGACAGCGACCGGCAGTGCCGCCTTCCGAGAGAGACACGCATGATCGACCACCGGGACGGGGTAGTGATACCGACTCGTTTCGACGTGCCCGTGGAACCGCTGCGGCGGGCGGCGCACTACACCGGCGAACCGGGCTGCATCTCCGATGCCCGGCACTTCACCCACCAGTTCCTCGAACAGCTCAGAACCGAGTGGTGCGCCACGATCGACGACCAGTCCGACGGTGAACTGCTCCTGGTGGTCAGCGAGTTGGTCACCAACGCGGACCGGCACAGCAACGGGCCGTACATCCTGGAGCTGGAGGGCACGGACACCTCGGTGACGGTGTCCGTGTGCGACAGCAGTGTCGCCCTGCCCCGGCTCTTCGCCCGTGACCCCGAGCGCATCGGCCGGCACGGCCTGGAGATAGTGCACGCCCTGGCCGCGCAGGTGAGCGTGGAACGGGTGCCGGTCGGCAAGCGGGTGCGCGCCGTGGTGCACCTGGGCGGAGCGGACCGCTAGGGCCTGTCCTGGGAGGTCACGCCCCGGTCCGGGTGGCCGTGATCAGCTCGTGGAAGTACCGCTTGGTGACCCGGCCGCCGTGCCGCGTCTCCAGCAGCTCCCGCAGACAGGCCAACAGGCCCTGGCGCGAGGGCTCGTCCATCGCGAGATGGTTCGAGTACGTGAGCACGACGTCGAGGTACTCGTCGGTCGTGTACGTGATCTCCTGCGCGCCGCGCCACACCGTGACGTCCGCGAAGTACGCGGAACGCTCGAACTCCCCGGTGTCCGTTGCCGTTTCGTCCTCGGTGGGACTCCGGAAGCCGGGCGGAGTGGCCGGGTCCCAGCGTTCGTAGCAGCGCTGCATCCGGTCGAAGAACTCCTGCGTGCCGCCCGCCACATGGTGGGTGGTGACGACCGCGAACCTCCCGCCGGGACGCAAGACGCGTGCAGCCCTCGCCACCCGCGTCCCGGGATCGAGCCAGTGGTACGCCGTCGCGATCACCGCGAGGTCGAACGGCTCGGTCGGCGGCTCCCACAGCTCGAAGTCCGCGACCTCCACGTCGGCCCGCGGGAACGCGCTCAGATTGCGCCGGGCCACCGCCGCCATCGACGGTCCCAGCTCCACGGCGGTCAGCCGACAGCCGAACTCGGCCAGCGGGACGGTGAGTTGACCGGTGCCGGGGGCGATCTCCAGGACCCGGCTGTCCGGTCCGAGGTGCGACGTTCGGGCCAGTTCGTCGACCAGTGGGCGCGGATACCGGGGGCGGGCCCGGTCGTAGCGCTCGGCCACTGTGTCGAACGTGTCGCGCAGCACCGGTCCGGCACCCTTCGTATCGGCGATTCCCCCCAGGGCAGAATGCTGATCCCTTGCCCTCACGTCCAACGCTTTTACTCTGAGGGGGTGAGCAACCAAGCGCCGAACCAAGCCCGCGTGATTCCGCTGCGCCCGCACGAACCGGCCCCTCACCGGGCGGAGCCGCAGGTGCCCGGGCCCAAGGAACCCCTGTGGCGTGACCTGGTCGGTGACGTCCTGCGGCAGGAACGCCTCGCTCAGGAGCGCACCTTGAAGGACGTGGCCGACGCCGCCCGGATCTCCATGCCGTATCTCTCGGAGGTGGAGCGGGGCCGCAAGGAGGCCTCCTCGGAGGTCATCGCGGCCGCCGCCCACGCCCTCGGTCTCGACCTCGGCGACCTGCTGTCGCTGGCCGGGGACGAACTCGGCCGGCACCGCAACAGGCGTCAGGGCAGGGTCACTTCGCCGTACAACGGACAGCTCAGCCTGGTCGCCGCCTGACGGCGCTGCTCAGAGCGGGCCGAGGCGTCGGCCGACCACCTCGTCGGCCAGGCCGTACGCCACGGCCTCCTGTGCGGTGAAGACCTTGTCGCGGTCCATGTCGGCGCGCAGCGTGGCGATGTCGTGGTGGGTGTGCCGGGACAGCACCTCCTCCACCTGGGAGCGGATCCGCACCATCTCCTTCGCCTGGAGGGCGAGATCGGAGACCATGCCGCGCTGCCCGCCGCTCGCCGGCTGGCCGAGCAGCACCCGCGCGTGCTCCAGGACGGACCGCCGTCCGGGGTCCCCGCCGGCCAGCAGTACGGCCGCCGTCGAGGCCGCCTGACCGACGCAGAACGTCGAGATCGGGGACTGTACGTACGTCATCGTGTCGTAGATCGCCATCAGTGAAGTGAACGATCCGCCGGGCGAGTTGATGTAGATCGCGATCTCGCTCTCCGGGGACGACGACTCCAGATGGAGGAGTTGCGCGATGACGACGTTGGCGACTCCGTCGTCGATGTCGGTGCCGAGGAAGATGATGCGCTCGGACAGCAGCCGGCTGAACACGTCGTAGGAACGCTCCCCGTTCGGGGTGCGCTCGACGACGTTCGGAATCGTGTACGTCCCCATGTCAGAGCCCCATCCGTCGCTTCGAGGCGGCCGGGCGCACGTCGTCCAGCGAGACGACGACCCGGTCCACCATGCCGTACTCCTTGGCCTGTTCCGCCGTGAACCAGCGGTCGCGGTCGCCGTCGCGGCGGATGGTCTCCTCGCTCTGGCCGGTGTGCTGGGCGGTGAGGCGCTCGATGGTCTTCTTCGTGTGGTCCAGGTTCTCCGCCTGGATCTCGATGTCGGCGGTGGTGCCGCCGATGCCCGCCGACGGCTGGTGCATCATGACCCGGGCGTGGGGGACCGCGTAGCGCTTGCCGTGGGTGCCGACGCTGAGCAGGAACTGGCCCATGCTCGCCGCGAACCCCATCGTCAGCGTCGAGACGTCGTTCGGGATCAGCTGCATCGTGTCGTAGATGGCTAGGCCCGCCGTCACCGAGCCGCCCGGGCTGTTGATGTACAGGCTGATGTCCGTGCGCGGGTCCTCCGCGGACAGGAGCAGCAACTGGGCGCAGACCCGGTTCGCGGAGACCTCGTCGACCTGGGTGCCGAGGAAGACGATCCGCTGTCCGAGCAGTTGGGCGGCGAGGTGGTCGTCGAAGCGGGAGGACGGGGTGTCGCCCTCCTCCGCGCGTGGCATGAGGGCCGGTGCGAAACCGGCCGTGAGTGGAGACATGGGCACTCCTTGTCGAGGGTGTCGAAGGTGTTGTGACCTGTCTCCACTGTCGGCCGACAACGCCCCGGCCTGGGGATTTCTCGGCCCTCAGCAGATTCGCCATGAGCAGACCGATCAGCTGACGCCCTTCTCGCGCAACTGCCGGAAGAAGGCCCGTACATCCTCGGCCAGCAGGTCCGGTTCCTCCATCGCGGCGAAGTGGCCGCCCCGGTCGAGCCTGGTCCAGCGGACGATGTTCTCGGTGCGCTCGGCCTTGTGGTGGAGCGGGATCTGGATCTCGGCCGGGAAGACGGCGAGCGCGGTGGGGGTGGTCGAGGGGAGGGTGGGCGCGGCGGCCCGGGCGCCGGTGGCGTGGGCCCGCTCGTAGTAGATGCGGGCGGCCGAACCGGCGGTCCCCGTCAGCCAGTACAGCATCACGTTGGTGAGCAGCCGGTCCCGGTCCACGGCCTCCTCGGGCAGCTCCTCCGAGTCCGTCCACTCCCTGAACTTCTCGACGATCCAGGCGAGTTGGCCGACCGGCGAGTCCGTGAGGCCGTACGCCAGGGTCTGTGGGCGGGTGGCGTGGAGGACGGCGTACCCGGTGCCCTCGCGCGACCAGGCGGTCCAGCGGCGCCAGGACTCCAGGGCGTCCGCCCGCTCCTGGGGGGCGAGTTGGGCCAGTTCCTCGGCGGTGGGCTCGGTCTGTGCCTGCGCACCCGGCAACAGGTTGAGATGGACGCCGATGACCCGGTCGGGGTGGGCGCGGCCCAGCTCGCGGGAGATCGCCGAGCCCCAGTCGCCGCCCTGCGCGCCGAACCGCTCGTAGTCGAGCCGGTGCATCAACTCGGCCCAGGCGTCCGCGATCCGGCCCGCCTCCCAGCCGGTGTCGGCCGGCGGCCCGGACAGTCCGAAGCCGGGGATGCTGGGTACGACCACGTGGAAGGCGTCGGCGGGGTCGCCGCCGTGGGCCGCCGGGTCGGTCAACAGGCCCACGATGTCCACGAATTCGACGATCGAGCCCGGCCAGCCGTGCGTGAGGATCAGCGGGGTGGCGTCCGGCTCCGGGGAGCGGATGTGCGCGAAGTGCACGTTCGACCCGTCGATGGTGGTCGTGAACTGCGGCCACGCGTTCAGCTCCGCCTCGGCCGCACGCCAGTCGTACGTGTGCCGCCAGTACCGGACCAGCTCCCGCAGATACCCGGCCGGTACGCCGTACGCCCAGCCGGTGCCGGGGAGCTCGTCGGGCCAGCGGGTGCGGTCGAGGCGGGTGTGGAGGTCGTCGAGGTCGGACTGGGGGATGTCGATGCGGAAGGGGTGGACGCGGTCTGGGTGGGAGGACGTCATGGAATCCGAGACTAGTTCCGGGTGGCGGATCGACCACTCGGATTTACTCGGCCGTCGGACCGATGAGTTTCGCGGCCCGTCCCGGTCGATACAGATGACCGTGTTCGATGCCCCCGGAGCCCATGGAGGAGCTCATGACCACCGACGCACCCACCGACGGATTCACCACGTGTCTCTGGTTCGACGGCCAGGCCGAGGAAGCCGCCCACCACTACGTGTCGATCTTCAAGAACTCCAGCATCGGCCGCGTCAGCCACTACGGCGAGGGCGCCCCGCAGCCGGCGGGCTCGGTGCTCACCGTGGAGTTCACGGCCTTCGGCCAGAAGTTCGTCGGGCTGAACGGCGGCCCGGAGTTCAAGTTCACCGAGGCGGTCTCCTTCCAGATCCCGTGCGAGGACCAGGAGGACATCGACTACTACTGGACCAAGCTCACCGACGGCGGCGAGCCCGGCCCGTGCGGCTGGCTCAAGGACAAGTTCGGCGTGTCCTGGCAGGTCGTCCCCACCCGGCTGATCGAGATGATCACCGACCCGGACCCGGCGAAGGTCGCCCGCGCCACCGAGTCCTTCATGGCGATGGGCAAATTCGACCTCGCCGCGCTGGAGAAGGCCTTCGCGGGGGAGTGACGGCAGGACCGGACGGGGTGGCCGGGATCAGCTCTCGCTGTCGAGCAGCAGCGCGTGCAACTCGGCCGCCCGCCGGGCCAGTTGCTCCGCCTGGTCGGCCTCGGCGCGGGTGCGCGGCCGGGGCAGCGTGATGTCGAGGACCGTACGGATCCGGCCGGGCCGGGGAGTGAGGACGACCACCCGATCGGCGAGCATGACCGCCTCGTCCACGGAGTGCGTGACGAGGACGACGGTGGACGGATGCTCGCGGTGCGTCCGCTGCAACTCGGCGCACAACTCGTCCCGGGTGAGCGCGTCGAGCGCGGAGAACGGCTCGTCCATCAGCAGCACCCGGGGCCGCTGCATGAGTGACCGGCACAGTGCCACCCGCTGCTGCATCCCGCCGGACAGCTCGTGCGGCAGGCGGCGCTGGAAGCCGTCGAGGCCCATCGTCTCGATCAGCTCCAGCGCCAGTTTCCGTGCGCCGTCGCTCCGCTCGCCGGAGATCTCCGCAGGCAGCAGCACATTGTCCAGCACCGACCGCCACGGCAGCAGCGCCGGGCGCTGGAAGAGGACGGCGCAGTCGGGGCGCGGCCCGGTGACGGCACGGCCGCCCATCAGTACCTCGCCCCGCGTCGGCGGTACGAGCCCGGCGATCAGCCGCAGCAGCGTCGACTTCCCGCAACCGGAACGCCCGACGACCGCCACGAACTCACCGTCGTCCGCCTCCAGATCGATGCCGTGAAGCGCTTCGACGCAGCCCCGTCGATGCGCGAACTCCTTGGACACGCCCCGTAGTTGGATCACGCGTCGACTCCCGTCGGCCGCCGTGCGCGGAGTACCGAAAATCGCTCTGCTGGATTGTGACATGCGCGCGTACGCTTTCTCGGATCGCGACCCCGGCGATAACGCCCCACCAAGTGCCGCCGTCCCCCCACCCATTCCCCCTCCGGGGAGGTCGCATGATCCGCTCGTACCGTACGACCGCGGTGTTCTGCGGGACACTCACGCTACTGGCCGCCGCCTGTGACTCCAACTCGTCCCCGAAGAGCGCGAGTTCGGCCGAGGACCACCTCACCTACGTCACCGCGTTCGGCGCGGCGGGACGGGACGCCTTCGCCTGGGTGGCCGAGCAGAAGGGCTATTTCCGGGACGCCGGAATCGACGTACAGATCGAACTCGGAAAGGCCACCGGCGAGAATCTCAAGACCCTCGCCTCCGGAAAGGCACAGTTCACGAGTCTGGACTTCACGGGCGCGATGATTTCCGCGGGAGCCAAGAACTCCACGGCCTACCGCGACTTCCGCGCGGTGCTCGCCATCCACCAGCGCACGCTCGTCTCCATCATGGCGATGCAGGGCTCGGGCATCACCACCCCGAAGGACCTCAAGGGCAAGCGGATCGCGGCCGCCGCCAACTCCGTGAACCAGCTGCTCTTCCCCGGCTACGCCAAGCTCGCCGGTGTCGACTCGGCCGGAATCCACTGGATCGCCGTCCAGCCCGTCCAGTTGGGCCCGGCGCTCGCCAGCGGAAAGGCCGACGCGCTCAGCACGTTCCTGATCGGCCGGCCCACCATCGAGAAGGCCACCGTGCAGGCCAGGTCGAAGCATGTCGTCGTGTTCCCCTACAGCACCTACCTGCCCGACCTGTACGGCAACGCGACCGTCACCACGGCTTCCATCGCCGCGAAGCAGCCGGACCTGGTCAAGCGCTTCCGCGCCGCTCTGCTCAAGGGACTGAAGTACACGATCCAACACCCCGATGAGGCAGGGAAGTTGCTGCACGCCAAGCATCCGGAGACGGACGCCACGGCCGCGGCCTCCGAGATCAAGCTGATGACGCCGTCCGTGACCGCCGAGGGCACGGAGAACATCGGCCTGATCACCCAGGACCGGATGCGGCGCGCCCTCACCAGCCTGCAGAACGCCGGGGTCATCGAGCCCGGGATGGCACCGCAGGACGTCGTCGACTTCGCTGCCATGAAGACGAGTTGACGGCCGTGGAGACCCCGCTCTCGTACGTCTTCGACAACGACCACCCGGAGGCCGCCGACCGGCACGGCCAACTCCCGGCGATCCTCGACGAGTTCACCGCCTCGCGGCTGTCGTCCCTGGGTGACCTGACCGGCCTGCGCTGTCTGGAGACCGGGGCCGGGGGCGGCAGCATCGCCGCGTGGCTCGCCCGCGCGACGGGACCGACGGGGCGGGTGCTGGCCACCGACGTCAACATCCGTCATCTGCCGCCGAGTCCGCCGTACGACGTGCTGGTGCACGACCTGGAGAACGAGCCCGTGCCGGACGGCCCCTGGGACGTGATCCACACCCGGCTGGTGCTGCTGCATCTGCCCGGGCGGGAGGCCGTGCTCCGAAGGCTCGCGGCGGCGCTCGCGCCCGGTGGCGCGCTGGTGGTGGAGGACTTCGAGACGACCTTCCGCAAGCTGGTGCTCGCGGCCCCCAGCCCGCAGGCCGCCCAACTGGTCGACCGCTACCACGAGTTGCTCGTCGAACGTGTCCTGCCCGCCCACGGCAACGACCCCACCTGGGCGGGCCGGGTGCCCGCCGCCATGCTGGAGGCGGGCCTGACCGACGTGGACACCGTCATCCACTCCCGGTCCTGGCCGGGCGGCACCGCGGGCGCGCTGCTGATCGGCGCGAACATCGCGCAGGCGCGGGAGGACTTCCTGGCGGCAGGCATGACGGAGGCCCAGCTGGACGAGCTGAGCCGGCTGGTCACCGACCCCCGGCTCGTGCTGCGCGGCCACTTCACCTACTCGACCATCGGCCGCAGGCCCTCCGCGTGAGACGCGTCCTCGCGGCGGGGCCACCGGTCCTGGCGGCGGTGTGCGCGCTGGCCGGGTGGTGGCTGATCACCGTCGCCTTCGACATCCGGCCGTTCCTGCTGCCGTCGCCGCCCGACGTCGTCGACGCCTTCGACCGGCTGCCCGGCTATCTGCTCCGGCAGAGCTGGCAGACGTTCACCGAGACGGCCGTCGGGTTCGGGCTGGCCGTGGGTGCGGGACTGGCGACCGCCGTGCTGCTCACCGCGTCCCGTGGCGTGGAGCGCGCGGTCATGCCGCTCCTGGTCGCCGTCAACGCCGTACCCAAGATCGCGGTGGCACCGCTCCTCGTGGTCTGGCTCGGCTTCGGGACCGCACCGAAGGTGTTCATGGTGGCGCTCCTCGCCTGGTTCCCCGTGGTCGTGTCGGCCATGGCCGGGCTGACCTCGGTCCCCCTGGAACTGACCGAGCTGGCCCACTCCCTCACCGCGTCCCGCTGGCAGACCTACCGAAAACTCCGCATCCCCTGGGCCCTGCCCCAGGTCTTCGTCGGCCTGCGCCTCGGCGTCACCCTGGCCGTCGTCGGCGCGGTCGTCGGCGAGTTCGCGGGCGGCGACCAGGGCCTCGGCTACGTCATCGTGGCCTCCGGCGGCAACGCCGACACCCCGCTCGCCTTCGCCGCCATGGCCCTGCTCAGCGCCATGAGCGTGCTGCTCTTCTACGTCGTCGTCCTCGCGGAGCGGGCGCTGCTGCCCTGGGCCCGCGAGACCACCGGCTGAGCGACCGCCCTCGCAGCGGACGCGACCCCTGCGCGCCTTCTCCGGGTAACCAGTGCGTTTCGGACGTTAATTTCCGCCGCCAAAGGGTTGGCGGGAAACCATCCCCTGGTTATCGTTCACCAACTTCACTCAATCGTTCCGCTGAACGAATAGCTGAACGAATAGCGACAAGGACGGTCGGTACATGTCCGACATCCACCACCCGGGCCGCCGGTCGGTGCTCGCCGCGGGCGTCGCCTCGGCCGCCGCGCTCGGCGGGTCCTGGCTGCTGACCGGTTGTTCCGGGGCGGAGGCCGCCCCCGTCCTGCCGGCCGCCGCCGCGAAGGGCGCCCCCGACCGCGGCGGCACCCTGCGCATCGCCCGGCCGCCCGCCTCCGACGCCGAGACCCTCGACCCGGCCAGCTCGCTGTCCGCGTACGAGTACCTGGGCGCCCTCTACAACCGGCTCGTCCGCGTCGCCGCGAACGGCGAGCTGGCCCCCGACCTCGCCGAGTCCTGGGAGACCGACGCCAAGGCCCGCACCTGGACCTTCCGCCTCCGCAAGGGCGTCGCCTTCCACAACGGCCGTGCCTTCACCTCCGCCGACGCCGCCTACACGCTGCGTCACATCCTCGACAAGGCGACGGCGTCCCCGCAGGCCGCGGTCCTCGCCCCGCTGATCGACCCGGAGAAGCTGGGCACGCCCGACGCCCACACCCTCGTCGTGCCGCTGAAGAGCCCGAACGCCGAGTTCCCGAGCCTGCTGACGCACTACAACTGCTACGTCATCCCCGACGGCAGCGCGAAGTCCATCGGCCGCACCGGCATCGGCACCGGCCCCTTCAAGCTGGAGTCGTTCGCACCGGCGGGCCCGGGCCGCGTCACCGCGTACAAGGACCACTTCGCGGGCCGCCCCGTCCTCGACGCGATCGCCTTCTACTCGGTCGCCGACATGTCGGCCCGCTCAAACGCCCTGCTGGCAGGGCAGGTTGACCTGCTCTCGCAGACCAATCTCGACTTCGCGACCGCCCGCGTGGTCGCCGCATCCGACCGCGCGACCATCGCCCGCGTGAAGAACGCCCAGTGGTACGTCCTCCCGATGCTCACCACCGAGAAGCCCTTCACCGACGTCCGTGTCCGCCAGGCGATGAAGCTCGCCTACGACCCCGAGCACGTGGTCAAGGTCGCCCTCCAGGGCGCGGGCACCCCCGGCTGGGACAACCCGGTACCGCCGAGCGACCCCGCGTACATCTCCGCGCACCCGAAGCACGACCCGGAGAAGGCCAAGTACCTGCTGAAGCAGGCGGGCCACGAGGGCCTGGCGATGGACCTCTACACCTCCTCCTACGACCCGCTGTTCACGCCGATGGCACTCGCCTACCAGGACTCGGCGAAGCGCGCCGGGATCCGGATCAAGGTCAAGACGGCCTCCGCGGACTCGTACTACACGCAGATCTGGATGAAGAAGCCGCTGATGGCCACCTACTGGTTCACCGGCCGGCCCGTCGACCAGCTCTTCACCCAGATCTTCCGCAGCGGCTCCTCCTACAACGAGACCGCCTGGTCCGACAAGCAGTTCGACGCGGTGCTCGACAAGGCCCGCGCCGAGATCGACGACACCAAGCGGCGCGAACTCTACGGCGAGGCGCAGACGTTGGTGATCGAGAGAGGCGGGGCGATGACCCCGATGTTCGCCGACCGGCTCGTCGGCATCTCCCGCAAGGTGCGCGGATACGCCGAGCACGGCTTCGAGTTCGACTACCTGGGCATCGGCCTGAAGGGAGCCTGACCATGCTCTCCTTCATAACCCGCCGTATCGCGGCGGCGGTTGGCACCCTCTTCCTCTCCTCCATCCTCGTCTTCCTCGCCGTCCAGGCGCTGCCCGGCGACGTCGCCACCCAGATCCTCGGCAAGGACGCGACCCCGGACGCGGTGGCGGCCCTGCGCGAGAAGCTGAAGCTCGACCGGCCGGCCTGGGAGCGGTACTGGGACTGGGTCTGGGGCGCCCTGCACGGCGACTTCGGCACCTCCCTGGTCTCCGGCAAGGCCGTCGGCGGCGAAGTGTCCATGTACCTCGGCAACTCCGCGCTGATCGCCGTCGTCACGGTCCTCTTCGCGGTCACCGGTTCGATCGTCCTCGGCATCCTCGCGGGCCTGTACCGCGACCGCTGGCCCGACCACGTCATTTCCACCGTCAGCCTCGTCGGCATGAGCGTCCCCGAGTTCGTCGTGGCCACCGTCCTCGTCCTGTGCTTCTCGGTCGCCCTCCCGTGGTTCCCCGCGGTCGTCCTCTACGGCCCCGACGCCAGCGTCTCCCAACTCCTGCCCGCCGTATGGCTTCCCGCCCTCGCGCTCGCCGTGGTGATGGCCGCGTACATCGTCCGGATGGCCCGCACTTCGGTCATCGACGTGATGGCCACGGAGTACGTCACCACCGCCCGCCTCAAGGGCCTGTCCACCTGGCGGGTCGTCACCCGACACGCCCTGCCCAGCGCCCTGTTGCCCACGCTGCACGTCATCGCGCTCAACGTCGCCTGGCTGGTCGGCGGGGTCGCGGTGGTCGAGAACGTCTTCAACTACCCGGGCATCGGCAAGCTGATGCTCTCCTCCGTGCAGAACCGCGACCTGCCCACCATCCAGGCCATCGCCCTCATCAGCGCGGTCGTCTACGTCGTCTGCAACCTCGCGGCAGACCTGGCCACCATGGCCCTGAACCCCAGGCTCCGCACCCGAGGGAGGACCCGATGACCACGCTCGACACCGTCCCGCCGACGACCGTACGAGGCGCCCGCACCGCCCGCGCCTGGCGCACCCTGACCAGCTCCCGCACCGCCGTCATCGGCCTCGCGATCGTCGCCGTACACGTCCTGATCGCGCTGCTCGCTCCTCTCCTCACCTCCTACGACCCGATCGCCAACGACGCCGACCACGCCCTCCTCGGGTCGAGTTGGAGCCACTGGGCCGGCACCGACCAGTACGGCCGTGACGTCCTCACCCGCGTCCTCTACGGCGGCCGGTACGCGCTCGGTATCTCCGTCACCGCGACCCTGATCACCGTCGCCCTCGGCACGGTAATCGGTTGTGCGGCCGCCCTGCGCGGCGGCTGGTTCGACGACGTACTGGGCCGGGTCCTGGACGCGATCCTGTCCATCCCCGCCGTCCTGGCCCTGCTCGTCGTCGTGACCGCCCTCGGCACCGGCCCGGCGGTCATCGTCCTCGCCGTCGCGATCGTCTACGTCCCGCAGGTCGTCCGTGTCGTCCGTGGCGCCGCCCTCGCGGTGGTCCCGGCCGACTACGTGACCGCGGCCCGCGCCCGCGGCGAGAGCACCTGGTCGATCCTGCGCCGGGAGATCCTGCCGAACATCACCGACGTGGTGTGCGTGGAGTTCGCGATGCGGGCCTCCTGGGTCGTGCTGCTGATCTCCTCGCTGTCCTTCCTCGGCTTCGGCGCCGACCCGCCAACTCCTGACTGGGGCCTGATGGTTGCCGAGAACCGCACCGCCATCACCGTGGTCCCGATGGCCAGCCTCGCCCCCATCATCGCCCTGGCCACCCTCGTGGTCGGGCTCAACCTCGCGGCCGACGGCCTGTCCAAGGCGTGGGGCGTCGACCGGATCAGGGAGGGCTCCTGATGGCCTCGATCGTGTCCGTCAACTCCCTTTCCGTGGCCTACCGTTCGGGCGGCCAGGACGTCCCCGTCGTGCACGAGGTGTCGCTGGACGTTGCCGAGGGCCAGACCCACGCTCTTGTCGGTGAGTCCGGCAGCGGCAAGTCGACCATCGCCGCGACCCTGCTCGGGCATCTGCGCCACGGCTCGCGGATCACCGGGGGCTCGGTCGAGGTGTCCGGAGCGGACGTCTTCGCCCTGCCCGCACGGGAGTTGCGACAGCTGCGCGGCGGAACGGTCGCCATGGTCGGCCAGAACGCCGGCCACGCCCTCACCCCCTCCATGCGCATCGGACGGCAGATCGCCGAGGCGGGCGGTGACGTCCCCGTCGTCGACCTCCTCGAACAGGTCCGGCTGCCACGCCCGGCGGAGTTGGCCCGCCGCTACCCGCACGAACTCTCCGGCGGCCAGCAGCAGCGCGTCGCCATCGCCATGGCCATCGCCGCCCGCCCCAAGGTCCTCGTCCTCGACGAGCCGACCACCGGCCTGGACGTCATCACCCAGCGCAGCGTCCTCGACCTGATCGCCGCCCTGAGCGACGAACTCGGCCTCGCCGCAGTGCTGGTGAGCCACGACCTCGGCGTCGTCGCGCACATGGCCGACGAGGTGACCGTCCTGCGGTCCGGGCGAGTGGTGGAGTCGGCGACCACGCGGCAGCTGTTCGCCCAGCCCCAAGACCCGTACACCAAGCGCCTGTTGGCGAGCGTGCCGCGCCTCGACGACACCGGGCTCGCGGTCGTCGGCGAGGCGGGGGAGCGGGAGGTCAGGCCCAGGTCGGAAGTCCCCGTCGACGCCCCCGTCGCCGTCTCCGCGCAGGACATCACCATCGACTACGGCAGCACCCGTGCCGTGCACGGCGTCTCCTTCGACGTCCGGCGCGGCGAAGTCCTCGCCCTGGTGGGCGAGTCGGGCAGCGGCAAGTCCACCCTCGCGTGGAGCCTGGCCGGACTGCGCACCCCGTCCGGCGGCACGATGAAACACGCGGACGGCGACCTGGCCCGCCCGGCACAGCAACGACCGCTGTCCCTGCGCCGCCGGGTACAGCTCGTCTTCCAGAACGCCGACACCTCGCTCAACCCCCGCCGCTCCGTGGGCGACGCGGTCCGCCACCCCCTGCGCTTCTTCGGCACGGCGGCCGACCGCCCGGAGGCGACCGAGCGGGCCCGCCAACTCATCGCCGACGTACGCCTCGACCCGGCCCTCGCCGACCGCCTGCCCGCGCAGCTCTCCGGCGGCCAGCGCCAACGCATAGGCATAGCAAGGGCGTTGGCGGGCGAGCCGGACGTCCTGATCGCCGACGAGATCACCACCGCCCTGGATGTATCGGTCCAGGCCGATGTGCTCCGGCTCCTCGACGACCTGCGCCGCGAACGCGACCTGGCCTGCCTGTTCATCAGCCACGACCTGGCCGTCGTACGGGGCATCGCGGACCGGGTCGTCGTACTGCGCCACGGAGTCGTCGTCGAGGAGGGCCCGACGGAGACCGTCTTCACCGACCCCCAACACCCCTACACCCGCCAGCTCATGGCCGCCGCCCTCGAACCCGACCCCGACGCGCAGCCCTATGTCGACGACACCGCCGACTGGGCCGACGCGGCGGACGGCGACGACATCTGGACCGAGCACGGCACCGACGGCCACCGTGTCCGACGCTGGCGCCCCCTCAACGCCCCTGTGGCAGAAGGAGCTTTGTGAAGTACCGCGAACAGTTCGAGCGCCAGGTCGTCCGTGAGGATGTCTGGATCCCCACCCGGGACGGAAGGACCCGGCTGCACGCCCGTGTCTGGCGGCCGGTCGACGCCGAGTCGGACCCGGTGCCCGCGCTGCTCGAATACCTCCCGTACCGCAAGAGCGACTGGACCGCGCCGCGCGACGCACAGCGCCACCCCTGGTACGCCGGACACGGTTACGCCTCCGTCCGCGTCGACATCCGGGGCCACGGCGACAGTGAGGGCCTGCCCGGCGACGAGTACGACGCGCAGGAACTCGCGGACGGCGTCGACGTCGTCAACTGGCTTGCCGCGCAGGCATGGTGCACCGGCAAGGTCGGTATGTTCGGCATCTCCTGGGGCGGCTTCAACTCCCTCCAGATCGCCGCGCTCGCCCCGGAACCGCTCAAGGCGATCGTCACCGTCTGCTCGACCGACGACCGGTACGACAACGACGTCCACTACACGGGCGGCGCAGTCCTCGGCATCGACATGCTCGCCTGGGCGGGAACCATGCTGGCCTTCGCGTCCCGCCCGCCGGACCCGGCGAGCGTCGGTGCGGACCGCTGGGTGCCGATGTGGCGCGAGCGCCTCGACGCCCTCGAACCCTTCCTGCACACCTGGCTCGACCACCAACAGCGTGACGCCTACTGGAAGCACGGCAGCGTCTGCGAGGACTACACCGCGATCGACGCGGCCGTCCTCGCGGTCGGCGGCTGGAACGACCCGTACCGGGACGCCGTGTTGCGGCTCGTCGAGCACCTGCCCGAGGACCGCGTCCGGGGCATCGTCGGCCCCTGGTCGCACCAGTACCCCGACCGGGGCCTGCCGCCCGGCCCGGCGATCGGCTTCCTCCAGGAGACCCTGCGCTGGTGGGACCAGCACCTCAAGGGCATCGACACGGGAGCCATGGACGAGCCCCTGCTGCGGGCCTGGATCACCGACCCGGTCCCGCCGGCGACGTCGTACGACGTGCTGCCGGGCCGCTGGGTGGGCGACGCCAAGTGGCCGAGCCAGAAGGTCAGTTGGGACTCACGTCCGCTCGGTGCGAGCGCGGAACCCGTCCTCGTACGCTCCCCGCAGCACACCGGCCTCGACGCCGGCCGCTTCTTTCCCTTCGGCAACGCGAGCGACCTGCCGCCGGACCAGCGCGAGGAGGACGGCCGCTCGGTGTGCTTCGACTCCGAGCCGCTCACCGAACGCGTCGAGATCCTCGGCCGCCCGCGCGTCCGGCTCCGCCTCGACAGCGGCACCCCGCGCGCCCACGTCATCGCCCGCCTGTGCGACGTGGCGCCGGACGGCTCGTCCACGCTCGTCACGCGCGGCGTGCTCAACCTGCTGAGCAGGCACGGCCGTGACCGGGCCGTCGAGTGGACACCGGGGACGTACGAGGACGTCGAGTTCGAGCTGACCGGCATCGGCTACGCCGTCCCGCCCGGCCACCGCATCCGCCTCGCCGTCTCCGACACGTACTGGCCGTGGGTGTGGCCGCACGGCGAGCGCGGCGAGTTGCGGATCGTCCCGGCCGAGAGCGCCGTAGAACTGCCCGTGCGGGAAGCCGGAGACGAGCCGCTGATCCGTTTCGAGGAGCCCGAACAGGCGACACCGCTCGATGTGACCTACGACCGGCCCGCCGAGCCGACTCCCGAGCGGCTCGTCACGCACGATGTCGCCAAGGGGGAGTGGACGCTGGAGGTCGACCCCAACTACGGGGGATCGCGGACGTATCCGGACGGGCTGCGCTACGAGGAGAGCGCGCGGGAGACGTACCGCATCCACGGCGACGACCCGCTGTCCGCGAACGCCGTGTCGGAGTGGCGGATCCGGTTGCGCCGCGGGGACGACTACGACGCTGAGATCATGGCGCGGACGGAGCTGTGCGCCACGGCCGCGGACTTCGTCATGGACAGTCGGGTCGAAGCACGGGCGAACGGAGAGACAGTGGCCGAGCGAGCATGGCACCGCACCACCCCGAGGACGTCGGGATGACGGCCGCCAAGCAGCCGGCCGCGAAGTCCCCGCGTCGCGCCGTCGCCGCCGCCGACCGCACCCGGCAGCCCACCGAGGTGCGCCGCCGGCTCATCGTCGAGGCGGCCGTCCCGTTGATAGCGGAACGCGGTTATGCCGCGGTCGGCGTCCGGGACGTGGCGGCGGCGGCCGGTGTCTCCGTCGGCACTGTCACGTACCACTTCGGCAGCGTGCAGGAGATCCTCTCCGAGGCGATGGTCCTCCATATCGAGCGCTACTACGCCGAGTTGAGCGAGGCGGCCGAGCAGGCGACGAGCGGGGCCGAGGCGCTGCGGCTGCTCGTCGACGCGCTGTTCACGGAGGACACCGACCGGCACTGGCGGATGTGGTTCGACTACTGGAACGCGGGCGAGCAGGGCACGGACGCGGCCTTCAGCGGCGGCCAGGCCCATCGCTACGAGACCTGGCACCAGCAGATCCGCGCACTGGCCCAACGGGGCGTCACCGACGGCGAGTTCGACGCCGATGACCTCGACGGCTTCACCGTCCGTTTCGCCGCCCTCGCCGACGGCCTCGCCCTGCAACGGCTGCGCCAGGCACCCCCGTTGAGCACCCAGGACGCCCGTCGGCACCTCAATCGGCTCATCGAGACGGAGTTGGGGTCTGAGCGCCGATCACCCGAGTGATCTCCCGGGCGATCCGCAGGATGCCGGGGGAGGGGACCGGGCACGGCCTCGGCGTCGAGGTCGTCGGCGCCAGGCAGAAGTGCAGGTAGTCCGTGTCGAGGTGCAGGGCCGTACGCCCGTTGCCCGGCTGGGTGCAGTAGTCGGGGTGGGCGCGTTCGTAGGCGGTGCAGGGGAGGTACTGGGTCCAGGTGTAGCGGGCTCCGGCCGGGCTCACGGTCTTCCCGGCGTCGGCGACGAGGTCGCCGGCGGACCTGGCCTCCGTCTCGTAGAGCGCGTTCACGGCCCGGACGCGCTCGGGGGTGATCGGGTCGGGTCCCTGCAACACCCAGACGATCGTGGGCCGTTGGGCGCCCCCGGCGGTCGCGATCTGTGCGGTGAGCTTCTTGACGTCGGCCTTGTACCGCGCGAAGTACGCCTCTCGGTCGGCGTCGTAGGTGATCCCGTCCATGCAGGGTGTGTAGCCCCACGCGTTGCCCCAGAACTGGAGCACCACGTAGTCCGGGTGGAGTGAACGCACCAGCGCGGGTGCCTTGTCCGCGTCCGGGACCAGTGAACCCTCCTTGGTGTCTTCCAGGTAGTCGCACGGTGTGGTCCCCGAGTACGGGGCGCTCGTGTACGTCGCGTCCAACTCGCCGCGTAGTTCCCGCCCGAGCACTTTCTGGCTCTCCATCGCGAGGGAGTCACCGAGGTACAGAACCCGGGGCGCCGACTTCACCACCGGAGCACTGCTCGGCGAGACCGGCGCCTGTCGTTGTGTGGTGGTCGGCACGGACGGGGTGGGCGGCGCGACCTCGGGCCCGGACGACGGGTCCGTGCACGCGCCGAGCAGCACTCCGGCCAGCACCACACTCACGATCCACGGCTTCCGCATACGCCAACTCCCGCCCCCGGCACCGGAAAACGGCCCCTCAGGCAAGCACAGCCGGACGGAAGGCGGAAGACGCCCGACTACTCGGGGCTCTCCAGGAACTCCAGCAGATCGGTCAGCGGGAGCGGCTTCGCGAGATGGGCGTCGAAACCGGCCGCCCGGGACAGCGTTCGGTCGGTGCCCTGGCTGAAGCCGGAGACCGCGATCAGGCGCGGCCGGGTGCCGTGCGGGCGGGCGCGGACCGTACGGGCCACCGTGTAGCCGTCGGTGTCGGGCAGGCCCAGGTCGCACAGGACCACGTCGAAGACGTCGGACTCGGTCGCGGTGAGCGCGTCCGCGCCGGTGTGCACGGCGGTGACGTGGTGACCTTGGCGCTCCAGGAGGGTGCGGTAGGTCGCGGCCAGGTCGGTGTTGTCTTCGACGATCAGGATGGCCAGTTGGCGCCGGGGGCGAGGCGATGCGGAGGGTCGTGGCGGCTGCGGCCCCTCCTCGTCCGCCTGGGGCAGGAGGACCGTGAACGTTGCCCCCTTGCCGGGGCCTTCGCTGTGGGCGGTGATCCGGCCGCCGTGCAGGTCGACCACCGTGCGGGCGACCGCGAGCCCCAGGCCGAGGCCCTCGGGTGTGTTGGGGCCCGCTGGGGCTGCGCGGGTGAACACCCCGAACAGGTCCTCGGCCTGGGCGGGTTCGAAACCGAGGCCGTCGTCCTGGACCGTGAGCCGGGCCCGGCCGTCGTCGATCGCGAGGCGGACCTCCGTATGCCCGCCGGGCGGGGTGTACTTGAGCGCGTTGGACAGCAGGTTCGTCAGTACCTGCGCCAGCCGCAGCCGGTCCCCGTCGACCACAACGGGCTTGTCCGGCAGGGTGACTTGGAGTGTGCGCTCCTCGTGTCCGAAGAGGTTCCGGATGTCGGCGCACGCCGCCTCGGCCACGGTCCGCATGTCTACCCGCTCGGGCACCAGGTCCAGGCGTCCGGTCAACGCCCTTGTCCCGTCGAGGAGATCGTTGCTCATCCGGACCAGCGTGCCCAACTGCCGTTCCAGGACGGACAGTGCGGGACGGCCGGCGTCCGGCAGGTCCAGCGCGAGCAACTCCACGGCAGCGGTGGCGGCGGCGAGCGGGTTGCGCAGCTCGTGCGAGAGCGTGGCGATGAACCGGTCCTTGGCCCGCTGCTCCTCCCGCAACTGCCGCCCCGCAGCGTCGAGTTCGGCGTTCGCGCGGCTCAGCTGGTCGTTGACCTCGCGGATCTCCCGGGCCCGGACGAACAGGTCGATCTCCATGCCCTCGGCCCGCATCTGTGCCTCGGCTGCCGCGCGTTCCTGCTCCCGGCCGACGTGGCGCAGATGCACGAAGTCGGTGACGTCCTCCACCCGGTGGATGATGTGCGTGACGCGTCCTTCGGCGTCCAGGACAGGGGAGTTGACGGGACTCCAGTACCGCTCGTGGAAGATGCCCGCCTCGCCGCCGAGGATGTCGTAGCGCTGCAGGGCCATCGTGTCCTTGCGGCCCGTCGTCACCACCGACTCCAGCGAGCGGCGCAGATTGGCGACCCCGTCGGCCGAGGGGTCGTCCGGGTTGTCGGGGAAGACGTCGAAGATGCGGTGCCCGACAATCGTGCGTTCCGTACGGGTGGCGGTGAGGTACGCGCGGTTGACTTCGACGATGGTGAAGTCGGGACTGAGGATCAGGAGCGGGGACAGCGACGCGTCGAAGAGCAGCCGGAAGTCCGGGGTGGCTGGGGGCGGCATGGCGACTCTCAGGGGTCGAGGCGGTAGCCGTAGCCGCGGACCGTGGTGATCCGGGGTGCGGGCGTGGGGAGTGCCGCGAGCTTGCCGCGCAGGCGGTACACGTGCTCGATCACGGTCGCGGGCTGCTGCCAGGAGGCACCCCAGATCCGCTCCAGCACCTGCTCCGTGGAGAACACCCGGCCGGGCGCCTCCCCGAGCATCTCCAACAGGGCGTACTCCTTGGGCCGTAGCGTCAGGAGGACGCCGTCGGCAGACGCCTGGCGGGCCGCCGTGTCGATCCGCAGCGAGCCGATCTGGAGGACCGCCGGCATCTCCGGCGGCTGCGATCTGCGCAGCACTGCTCGGATGCGGGCCACCAACTCCCGTTGGGAGAACGGCTTGACCAGGTAGTCGTCGGCGCCGATCTCCAGTCCCGCCACCCGGTCGGCCTCGGCGCCGCGCCCGGTGACCACGATGACCGGGAGGCGGCTGGTGGAGCGCAGTGCCCGCAGGAGTTCGAGGCCGCTGCCGTCCGGGAGGCCCAGATCGAGTACGGCGAGATCGACGCGGCTCTCGTAGAGGACGGACTTGCCGGCTCGGGCGTCCATGGCCCAGGTGACGGTGAATCCCTCGCGTTCCAGATAGGAACGGCACATCAGTGCGAAATCGGGTTCGTCCTCGATCAGGGCGAGGTGCGGACGCATTCCGGATCACCTGGCCCAACTGCTGCCCGCTCGTTGTGTCGCTGATGAGCGGGCGTTGATGCCCCGACCAGGTGGCGAAGGTAGAACAGTTGGTACCCACGGTTCAAGGGGGAGCCGCTCGGGGGGAGTTCCGGCGCGGGCTCGTGCGGTGCGGGGATGTCGAAGCCGCCGCACGGACCCGCGCCGGATCGCGCGCCCGCGCGCGAAAGGCACGGAACGGGGACGGAACACCTTGCACGAGAACAGCCTGTTGTCCGAGAACGACCTGTTGCACGCCACAAACCTGGAGCCGGTGCCCACCCCGGCCTGGCCCGCGCCCGGCCAACACGCCCTGCTGGGCGCGCGGGACGGCCTGCTGGTCGTCGACCTGCACGGCGACCTCGACCTCGCGACCGCCGGCCCGCTGCGCGAGTGGCTGGACTCCGTCGTCGCCCTGCGCGCGCCCGCGTACGTCGTCGATCTGCGCCGCACCACGTTCATCGACTCCACCGGCCTCAACCTGGTCCTGCGCTTCCGCCGCCGGGTGCTGGAGTTCGAGGCGGGGTTCGCCGTGGTGTGCGCCCCGCGCACCGTGCGCCTGTTGCGGGCGCACGGCACGCTGGACGTACTGGACCCGGTGCCCGGCCTCCCGGAGGCGGCCTCCATGATCGCCGGGCGCTGAGACTCGGACCCGGTCGGCCGCGATCAGCAGATACCGGAAACTGCCGTTGCGGTAGGCGTCCGGGAACCCCCGTGCGCCGCCTACCTGCTGAGGTCGTTCACCAGAACCGCGGCCCCGTCGAAGCGACCGGCCTTCAGATCCGTCAGCGCGTCCGAGGCCCGCGAGAGCGGATAGGTGTGCGTGGTCGCGCGCACGTCGTGCCGGGCGGCCAGATCGAGGAACTCCCGTGCGTCCGCCCGGGTGTTGGAGGTGACGCTGCGCAACTCCCGTTCGTAGAACAGCTCGTGCTCGTAGTTCAGGGGCGGTGTGTCGCTGAGGTGGATGCCGGCGATCGCGAGGACGCCGCCCCGGTCGAGCGCCCGCAGCGCCACCGGGACGAGATCGCCGACCGGCGCGAACAGGATCGCGCTGTCGAGCGGCTCCGGCGGCGCCTCGTACGCGTCACGCGCCGAGGCCGCCCCCAGCTCCAGCGCGAGCCGCTGCGCAGCCCGGCCCCGGGTCAGCACATGCACGGTGGCCCCCTCGGCCAGCGCCACCTGGGCGCACAGATGGGCGCTGCCCCCGAAGCCGTAGAGACCGAGCCGACCGCCCGGTGGCAGCGCGGCTCGGCGCAGGGCGCGGTAGCCGATGATCCCGGCGCACAGCAGCGGTGCAAGGGCCACGTCGTCGAGGTCGGCGGGGAGTCGGTGGGCGAACGCGGCCGGTACGGTCGTGTACTCCGCGTAGCCGCCGTCCGCGTCCCAGCCGGTGTACTCGGAGCGCAGGCACAGATTCTCGGCCCCGCGCAGGCAGTACCCGCACGTGCCGTCGGTGTGCCGCAACCAGGCGACGCCCACCCGGTCGCCGACCGCGAAGCCACTCACCGCCGCCCCGAGCCCCACCACCACGCCGACGACCTCATGCCCCGGCGTCACCCCGGGCCGGTGCACCGGCAGATCCCCCTCGGTGACATGCAGATCGGTCCGGCACACCCCGCACGCGCGCACGTGTACGAGGAGTTCGTCATCCCCAGGTACGGGCACCGGCTTCTCCACGAGCTGGAGTGAGCCTCCCTCGACGGGCCCCGGCTCGGTCACGGCCCACGCGCGCATCGTCGTCGTATCCGCCATACGTCCAGTGTGGAACGGACCTCGGCGTTCGGCGCGCGCCCCGCTCCCCGGGTGACTAGCGTGAGAAACCGGACGACACCCCACCAATCGGAGAGGGCCGCAGCCATGGCCGTACAACCTGAGGGAACGCCCTGTTGGGCCGACGCGATGTTCAGCGACGTCGAGGGAGCGAAGAGCTTCTACGGCGACGTCCTCGGCTGGACCTTCGGCGACGCGTCGTCGGAGTACGGCAACTACACCCAGGCCTACGTCGACGGAAAGGCCGTGGCAGCGGTCGTACCGCCGATGCCCGGAGCGGAGGGGCAGTCGCAGTGGTGCCTCTACTTGGCGTCACCGGACGCGGCGGCCACGGCGGCGAAGGTCCGGGAGAACGGCGGGCAGGTGCTGATGGAGCCGATGCAGGTCGGCGACTTCGGCACGATGTGCCTGGCCAGTGAGCCCAGCGGCGCGGTCTTCGGTATCTGGCAGGGCGGCACCCACGAGGGCTTCGAGGCCTCGGGCGTGCCCGGTGCCTACGCCTGGGCCGAGGTCTTCACCCGCGAACCGGAGAAGGCGGACGGGTTCTTCCCGGCGGTCTTCTCGTACTCGGCACAGCAGGTGGAGGACGACAACGTCGACTTCCGCGTCTACAACCTCGGTGAGAACACGGTCCTGGGCCGGATGAAGATGGGCGAGGAGTTCCCGCCCGAGGTGCCGTCGTACGTCAACGTCTACTTCACCGTCGACAACTGCGACGACGCCATCGCCAAGGCCACCAAGCTCGGTGCCGTGCTGCGCTTCGGTCCCATGGACAGCCCCTTCGGACGGTTCGCGGCGCTGAGCGACCCGCAGGGCGCCTCGTTCTCGGTGATCGACATGACCACGACGCAGGGCGAGATGCCGTCGATGACGGACGTCTAGCCGAGCGGGCCGTTCGTCAACTGCCGTCGCCCGCCCACCAGGCGGGCGCGCAGGCGACGGCCGCGTCGACCATGTCGTCCTTCGTGACGTCGGGGTCCTTCAGCCATGCCCTGATGGCTCCCGCGAGGCCGTGCGCCATGAACTGCGCGATCATCCGCCGGTTGGCCTCGGGCAGCCCCGGGTGGTCGCCGTCGTCCATGAAGGTCAGGGCGTAGTCGCTGAAGTGGCGCACGAGCGCGTCGTAGACACCGCTGTCGGCGGGGTCGTCGAGGGCGTGCCGGTAGATCGGCAGGTACCGCTCGACGTGGTCGGCCACCTCCGCCGTGGACATCCGCAGCAGTTCGTGGGCCGAGTACCCGCCCTGTGCACGGTGTTCGGCCTCGCGGCGGTGGCCGCGCTCCAGGTCGTCGTGGAGCACCTGGATGAGCAGGTCCAGCGGGGAGTTGCAGCGGTTGTAGAACGTGGCGCGGGTGACCCCGGCGCGGTCGGCCAGTTCGCCGATGGTGATCTGTGAGACGGGCCGTCGGCCGGCCAGGTCGACGATGGCCTCCTCGAAGGCACGGGTCGTGCGGGTGATGCGTGGATCGATCCGGTTGCTCAGGGCTCCGCCCTCCTGGGGTTGTCGTTGCACCCTGCCATGGCGAGTGATTTTATACATGTGTCAAATAGTGCGGCGAAAGGGAAAGCCATGGCCTCGCACACCGAGATCTCACCCCGGGAAGCGGCCGACCGACTCGCCATCCGCGAGCTGATCGACGCCTACGCGCACTGCGCGGACCGGCGGGACGCCAAGGGTCAGATGAGCCTGTTCACCGAGGACACCCGCTTCCTGGTGTTCATGGACGCCACCGCCGCCGAGCCGACACAGACCCTGCACGGGCGCGAGTCCCTGGCCCCGGTGTTCGACAACCTCAACGTCTACCGGGCCACCACCCACTTCAACGGCCAGAGCACCATTTCCATGGACGGCGACGACCGGGCGACCGGCGAGAGCTACTGCCTGGCCCATCACATCGGGGTCGACGAGTCCGGGCAGCGCACGCTGATGATCGCCTCCATCCGCTACCTCGACGAGTTCACCAAGCGGGACGGCGACTGGTACTTCGCCGAACGCCGGCTGATGGTCGACTGGACCGAGACGCGGCCTTCGACGCCCTGACGCCGGTGTGCGGTCATGTGGCCGGTTCTTCCTGGTAGTTGGCCACGCGGTTGGCCACGGCGACTCCCCAGGGGATGCCGAAGAGCAGGACGAGGGCCAGGCCGAGGACGAGGGGAGCCGGGCGCAGGGCGCCGACGCCCACGCAGAGGACGGCCATGGCGACACAGGTGCGGGCCAGGGGGCGGTAGAGCCCGAGGTTCTCGTTCCAGTGGCGCAGGGATGCCGCGAGCACCATCGTCGCGCAGAGTACGACGGCCGCGCCCCCGCAGAGCACCCAGGCCGTGGCGGCAGGGGTCCGGCTGTCGTGGGCGTGCTCGACGAGGCCGACCATGGCGGCGCCCATGGCGGCCACCGCGGCCGTGATCGGCAGATGGACCATCATCCACCGCAGGGCGCACGCGCGCGTGGGCCTCGGCAGCCGGTGTCCCGCGAAGTCGAAGTAGGTCCACCACGCGCCGAATCCGACGACCACGGCGACGAGCCCGACGGCGAGGGTGAGCGCGTTGGTCGGCTCGTGGGCCAGTCCGTCGACCACCCCGGTCACGTTCTCGCCGAGCACGATGATGATGAACAGCCCGAACCGTTCGGTGAGCGCGGCGGTCACGCTGAGCGCCACCACCTCTTCCGGAATGGCTCGGGCGATGACGAACACGAACCCCGCCAGGTAGCCGACGGCCAGCACACCCCAGCTCAGCACGCGGGTGTCGGCGGGCAGCGCCGCGCTCGCGGCCAGCACGACCGCACAGGCGGCGGTCCCCGCCACGTACAGCATGCTGGGGCGCCGGAACTCGGGGGTGTCACTGCGCGAGGCGAGCAGCCACAACAGCGCCAGGACCGCGAACAGCACCCCCGCGTCCACGGCGAACGCGGTTCCGCGCTCGGCGCCCGCCTCGGGGATGAACGCGCCCAGCGGGACGAGCACGAGGATCTGCAGCAGGAACATGCTCCGGCCGCGGGCATCCTCGTGCCCGTGCAGTTCGTGGTGCAGGCTGCCGTTGAACCAGGCGATCCACACCAGCGCGAACACCGCGGCGAACAGGCCCAGTCCGTGCCAGTCGAGCTCCCCGGACAGATGGTGGGCGGCCTGCGCGACCAGCACGACCACAACGAGGTCGTAGAAGAGTTCCAGCGGCCCGACCACGCGCTCGCGCGGCTGCTCCCCATGGGGACGTGGCGGTCGCCACAAGTGGCGGCGCACCCGGGCCCATTGCTCTTGTCGCGTGGTCATGCGCGCAGCGTAGAGGGCCGGCGGAGGAGATCTTCGGATACGGTCCACGGCCGGGCCGCGTTCTCGCGGTCCAGGGAGAAGAGGTGACCGATGGAGCCCTGCCCTGCTCGCCGGGCGGGAGCTCGCCCGGGGTGTCGCGGAGCCCGTCGCGCGGTCATGGCATGATCGGGCGCATGCGTGAACGTGTGGTGGCCGCGTGCGACGGGGCTTCGAAAGGGAATCCCGGGCCGGCCGCCTGGGCGTGGGTCGTCTCGGACGACAAGGAGAGCCCGGCCCGCTGGGAGGCGGGACCGCTCGGCAAGGCCACCAACAACGTCGCCGAACTCACCGCGCTGGAGCGCCTGTTGACGGCGACCGCACCGGACGTACCGCTGGAGATCCGGATGGACTCGCAGTACGCCATGAAGGCGGTCACCACCTGGCTGCCGGGCTGGAAGCGCAACGGCTGGAGGACGTCGGGCGGAAAGCCGGTCGCCAACCAGGAGTTGGTCGTCCGTATCGACGAACTCCTCGGCGGCCGCTCGGTCGAGTTCCGTTACGTCCCCGCCCACCAGGTCGACGGCGACCCGCTGAACGACTTCGCCGACCGCGCGGCCAGCCAGGCGGCCATCGTCCAGGAGCCCGCGGGCAGCGACCTCGGCTCCCCGGAACCGCCCCCCTCGCCCGACATCCCGAAGAAGCCCGCCCGCGCGGGTGGCGCCAAGTCGCCCCGGAAGAGCACGAGTTCGGCCTCCCGCACCATCAAGGCCAAGTTCCCCGGCCGCTGCCTGTGCGGTCGCGCCTACGCGGCCGGCGAGCCCATCACCAAGAACCCCAAGGGCTGGGGCCACCCGGAGTGCGCCACGGCCGAGGCGTAAGCCTCTCGCCTGCCCGACGCGTCCCATCGGCCTTCGAGTCCCGAGGCCGATGGGACTTTCTTGTGCCTCCAGCCTGCTACTCTGCGGTTCCACTTGACCACTTTGAGTAATCCCCAGGGGTGTGCGCGTGAAGGTCGCCTGTGTCGGAGGCGGGCCCGCCGGTCTGTATCTCTCGATCCTGCTGAAGCGTCAGGACCCGTCCCACGACATCACCGTCTACGAGCGCAACGCCGAGGGCTCGACCTACGGCTGGGGCGTGACGTACTGGCGTGGTCTGCTCGACCAACTCCGGGAGTACGACCCGGAGTCCGCGCAGGCCGTCGACGAGTACTCGGTGCGCTGGAGCGACGGCGTCGCCCGCATCCGGGACCTGACGACCACTCAACCCGGGGACGAGGGCCACGGCATCGGCCGCCACCGACTCCTCAAGATCCTCGCCGAACGGGCCCGAACTCTGGGCGTACGGCTGGAGTTTGAGTGCGAGGTGACTGCCGACGACCTCCCCGACGCCGATCTGATCGTGGCCGCCGACGGCGTCAACAGCGCGCTCCGCACCCGGCACGCCGACCACTTCGGCGCCGAACTCAAGCCCGGCCGCAACCAGTACATCTGGCTCGGCACCAGCAAGGTCTTCGGCTCCTTCACCTTCGCCTTCGTGGAGACCGACCACGGCTGGATCTGGTGCTACGGCTACGCGTTCGGCCCCGAGGGCAGCACCTGTGTCATCGAGTGCGCACCCGAGACCTGGTCGGGCCTGGGTCTCGACACCGCGGCCGAGGCCGACGGACTCGCCCTGCTGGAGAAGCTCTTCGCCGACCTCCTCGACGGCCACTCACTGATCGGCCGCGCCTCCGCCGACGGCAGCGCCCAGTGGCTCAACTTCCGCACTCTCACCAACCGCACCTGGCACCGCGACAACCTCGTCCTGCTCGGCGACGCCGCCCACACCACCCACTACTCCATCGGCGCCGGCACCACCCTCGCCCTGGAGGACGCCATCGCGCTCGCGGACGCCCTGCGCGAGCACACCGAACTGCCGCAGGCCCTCGCCGCCTACGAACAGCGGCGTAGGTCCGCCCTGTTGTCCATCCAGAGCGCGGCCCGCTACAGCGCCCAGTGGTACGAGAACCTGCAGCGCTACATCCACCTGCCCCCGCACCGCATGTTCGCCCTGCTCGGCCAGCGCCACTCGCCCCTGCTGCCGTACGTCCCGCCGCAGGTGTACTACGGCCTCGACAAGGCGGCCGGACGGCTGGAGGCGCTGCGCCGGTTCAAGCGCTGGCTCGGCCCCAAGGTCGCGCGGACGGTGCACGCGCGGGCGCTCGCCTCCCGCAAGTAGGGCACCCTCCGGGAGCGGTTCGGCTTCCGCGAGCGGCCTGGGAAGGTTGGGTGAATGACTATTCACCAGTTAGGGTGAATAGTCATTCACCTTCTTTTTCATGCCAGCTGGAGTGCCCATGGGCCAGCCCGTCCCGATACCCGACCCGTCCGGCAGCCTCGCCGGGCGGAGCCCCTTGCGGGACCGGTTCACCGTTCCGGTGCTGGCGTTCGGCGGGATCCTCATGGCGGTCATGCAGACCGTGGTCGTCCCGCTGCTGCCGTCCCTGCCCCGGCTGACGCACTCCTCCGCGGGCGCGGTGTCCTGGATGGTCACCGCGACCCTGCTCTCCGGCGCGGTCCTCACCCCCGTGCTCGGCCGGGCCGGCGACATGTACGGCAAGCGGCGGGTCCTGACCGGCGCCCTGAGCCTGATGACCGTCGGCTCGGTCATGTGCGCCCTGTCCTCCGACATCCGCGTCCTGATCTTCGCCCGCGCCCTGCAAGGCGCCGCCGCAGCCGTCGTACCCCTGTCGATCAGCATCCTGCGCGACGAACTGCCGCCGGAGCGCCGGGGCAGCGCGGTGGCGTTCATGAGCTCCACGGTCGGTATCGGCGCCGCGCTCGGACTGCCGCTCGCGGCGCTGATCGTGCAGTACGCCAACTGGCACGTCATGTTCTGGGCGACCAGCGCGCTCGGCGCGATCGGTGTGTGGGGGATCTGGTGGGCGGTGCGCGAGTCGCCCGTCCGGGAGCCGGGCCGCTTCGACGTGCTCGGCGCGCTGGGACTGGCCGTAGGACTGGTGTGTCTGCTGCTCGGGGTGTCGCAGGGCGGTCAGTGGGGATGGGGGAGTCCGCGGATCCTGGGGCTGTTCCTCGCCACGGTCGTCGTGTTCGGACTGTGGTGGTGGCAGCAGCTGCGCACCGAACTCCCGCTGGTGGACCTGCGGTTGGTGTCGCGGCCCCGGGTGGGTCTGTCCCATGTGGCGGCCCTGCTGACCGGCTTCGCGTTCTACGCCAACTCCCTCGTCACCGCCCAACTGGTGCAGGCACCCAAGGCGACCGGGTACGGGCTCGGGCTGTCCATCGTCCAGACCGGGCTGTGCCTGCTGCCCGGCGGCATCACCATGCTGCTGCTCTCACCCGTCTCCGCCCGCATCTCGGCGGCCCGCGGCCCGCGCATCACGCTCGCCCTCGGCGCCGTGATCATCGCGCTCGGCTATGTGGTGCGCATCGCCGACAGCCGTGACCTGTGGACGATCATCCTGGGCGCGACGATCGTGGCCAGCGGCACCACCTTCGCCTACTCGGCGTTGCCCACGCTCATCCTGCGTGCCGTTCCGGCCGGCCAGACCGCGTCCGCGAACGGCGTCAACGTCCTGATGCGCACCATCGGCCAGGCCGTCTCCAGCGCCGTGGTGGCCGCCGTGCTGGTGCACCACACCAGCCTGGTCGGCGGGCTCCCGCTGCCCACGCTGCACGGTTACCTGATGGCGTTCGGCATCGCGGGCGTGATCGCCCTGGTGGCCAGCGCGGCGGCACTGACCATCCCGGGCGACCCCGCTCCGGACGACACTCGGCGCGCCGGGGACCGTACGGAGGGCGCGCGGGACGAGGCGCTGGAGGGAGCATGAGTGCCGTGAGCACCACGCCACCCACCACGCCACCCACCGCGTCCCCGCCCGCACGCCGGGACGCCGAGGCGACCAAGGCGGCCATCCTCAGGGCCGCCCGCTATCTCCTCGCGCGGAACGCGCACGCCGACATCACCCTCAAGGCCGTCGCCGAACGCGCCGGTGTCAGCGCGCCGTTGATCCTCAAGTACTTCGGCAACAAGGACGCCCTCTTCGCCCGCGTCATGTCCTTCGAGACCGACGCCGAGGACCTCCTCGACGCCCCGCTCGACGGACTCGGCCGCCACATGGTCCGGCACGTCCTGGTCAGCCAGCGCGAGCGGGGCGCCGACCCGCTGCTTCGGATCGCGTTCGCGCCCCTCCAGGGCGACCACGGCGACATCCTGCGCGTCAACTTCCGCGCCCACGTGGTCGACCGCCTCGCCGCCCGCCTCCCCGGCCCCGACGCCGGCCTGCGCGCCGAACTCGCCGTGGCGACCCTCCTCGGCCTCGGCGTCATGTACGGGATCGCGCGCGGCACCGAGCTGCGAGCGACCGCGGTCGACACCATCGTGGACCGCTACGGGCCCACTGTGCAGGCCCAGTTGACGCCCTAGGCGTAGCGGCGCGCCTTGCGGTACTGCCGGGCCAGGACCCGCAGCGTGGCCAACGTCGCGGGACCCGTGTCGTGCAGCAGAACCCGGCCCCCTTCGCGTCGCACCGCGCCGAGCCGCAGTTCCTGGACGGCGATCAACGCGTCGAGGAACGGCCGGTGTTCCGCCGCGACGAGCGCGGGAAGCGTACGGCAGCCGGCGAGTGTGGTCTCCGCGAGGTCGGCCTGTGCCCGGACCACGTGGTCCAACGCCGGTACGCACGCCGGTGACTTGCTGCGCAGGTCCTCGAACTTCAGTCCGTGCCGGGCGAGTTCGTCCCGTGGGATACCGATGCGGTCGTTGTCGGCGTCCTCGCAGAGGTCGGCGAGGAAGTCACTGCGCTGCCAGCCCTCGATCAGATCCCGGCAGCCCTTGACGTACGACTCGTACGCGTCGGGGTCGGCCGGTGCGAGCAGCGACGCGGTCAGCAACAGGCCGGGCAGCGAGTAACCGTCCACGTACGCCTGGAAGTCGGCCTCCGTCTCGAAGCCGGTCCAACTCGCCTCGACGGGAGCGCCGTCGAGGAAGGCGCGCACCCGGGCGGCCATGTGCGGGTGATGGCGCGCGGTGTCCCAGAGCGTCAACAGAGTGTCCTGGACGGGCGGTTCGCTGCTCTCCAGGGCCGCCGTGGTCTCGGCGTCCCAAGAGGCGAGGGCCGCCGTACGCGCGTCCACGTCACCGGTGTCGATCAGTTCGTCGGTCGCGTGCATGTAGGCCACCGCGGCGACGACCGGTGGATGCAGCTCCGCCGGGAGCAACAGCCGTACCGCCACGTACTCGTGCGGCGCGTACTTGCGCACGATCCCGCGCTGGGCATCGTAGGCGCGCCGCAGTCGCGGATCGGTGATGCCCGCCTTCGTCAGTGCGGTGGACCAACTGCTCACAACTCTCCCCAGCTCAAGGACCCGGAGACAGCCTAGCCAGCCCTAGCCGAACAGCCGGTCCAGGAAGGCGTTCCCGAACACCCCGTGCGGGTCCAGCCGGTCGAAGGTCCCCGCCGCCTGTCCCCACACCGACTCCCCGAACGAGCCCGGGATCGCCGTGCCCAGCACCTCCTCGTCACTCCACGCGGCCTCCTCCGTATAGGCCCAGCCCTTCGACCACTCGACCCGGGTCAGGGCATCGGTGCCGTCGTAGGAGCGGTACAGGAACTGCTCCAACTCCCGCAGGAATTCCTCCGCGTACGGCGTGCCGGGCAGGGTCAGGACGTCCAGCCAGACCGCCGTGTCCCACTCCGGGTGCTCGGTGCTCGGGCGCAGCGCGGACAGCAACGGGGCGCGGGCGCCCGCGAGTTCGGTGTCGGCGGGGTGGTCGAGGCCGGTGACCCGGATCTCGACGGTGCCGTTGACGGGGAAGCGGCCGAGTGCCGCGTAGGCGGTGAGCCGTTCCTGGTAGAAGTCCGTGAACTCGTGGACCACGCGCTGCACTTGGGCCCGCGAGGTGAGCACCGCGTAGCCGTTGGCGGTCTCACGCAGGGTCGTCGGCTTGATGTAGAGCAGCGTGTTCTTCGAAGGACCCCAGATGTCCGCCGACAGTGTTGTCGTCAACCCCAGTGCGGCGACGTCGAGTTGGGCGTTGCCCAGCACCGGCGCCAGATACCAGGCAGCATCCGACAGGATCCGCCCGACGAGATCCGCGACCAGTGTCGGCACGTTGTCGGAGAACGGGTAGTTGTACGGCGATGCGACGTGCCGCGAGGTCAGCGGCCGGGTCGGTGCGACGCTCCACACCTTCAGCCAGGGGAATTCGGTGAACGCGAACCAGATCGCCTCGGCCCGCCCCGCCTCGTCCAGGAAGCTCGCGAAGGTCCGCCCGCCGGAGCCGGGGGCCCCGAACAGCTCGGTCGCCGGAATGTCCGTACGGCTGACGCAGCGCAGGTTGGCGTTCGCCCCGACCCGCAGTACGACCTCGGTGACCAGGGCCCGCCCCAGATGCGTGAGCAGCGCCGCGCAGTCCGCCTCGTCGCGGGTGTAGGTCCGCAGCACGTACGCGCCGGTGTCCGTGTCCCACACCACCGCCGTGAGCGACAGCACCAGATTGCTGAGCGACCCGAAGGTGTGCCCGGCGGTCCGCTCCTCGCCCTGCGCCGGTACGGCCGTGCCGTGCGCGTCGATGGCCAGGGCGCCGCCGAGCGTCAGATCGCCGGGTGCGGGGGAGGCGGTGAGACCGAGGCCGTGGCCCTCCAGGAAGGTGAGCAGGGCCTCCAGGGTGATCCCGGTGCCGGCCCGCACGGCCGAGGCGGAGTCCAGGGTCAGGCCGGTGAGGTGCGGGGCGGTGTCGACCAGCAGCACCGGCGCGTCGGACGTCGTACCGGACTCGATCGTCAGCGGTGACCAGCCGTGCGAGGAGCCGCGGGGGCGGACCCGCCAGCCGTGCTGCCAGGCCCAGTTGACGACGGACACCACCTGGTCGGCGTCGGTCGGCGCGCACGCCCACAGGCCGTCGGCGGTGATCTCGCCGACCCAGTTCCGGTACGCCGAGCGGTAGAGGTCGACGCCGGCCGGGAAGTCGGGCAGCTCGGCCGCCGCGAGAGCCGGATCGGCCGTCAGGAGTACGGGTACGGCGGCCAGGGCCGCTGCCGAGAGGAGGAAGCCGCGACGGGTCCAGGGAGCGGAACTGCCGCTCCCCGATTGGAGGTTGTTCGCCACATGATCGGTCACGCGCACACGCTAAGTGCGCGTTGACACGAGTAGGCATCCTGTCGAACCGGTTCACTCGTGTGAGTGAAAGATTCACAGGTCGCGGCCCGGAGGAGCCCGATCCGCGCATGTCAGTGGCGGATGACAGACTGAGGGCATGGACGAACGTGTAATCGGCAGGTCGAATCAGCAGCTGTCCGTCGTCGGTCTCGGCACCTGGCAGCTGGGCGCCGACTGGGGAGACGTCGACGACAAGGAAGCCCTCGCGGTGCTGGAGTCCGCGGCGGAGTCGGGGGTGACCTTCTTCGACACGGCCGACGTGTACGGCGACGGGCGCAGCGAGCAGACCATCGCCACCTTCCTGAGCGGTCGGCCCGATCTGCATGTCCTGGTCGCGACGAAGATGGGCCGCCGCGTCGACCAGATCCCCGAGAACTATGTCCTCGACAACTTCCGCGCGTGGAACGACCGTTCGCGCCGCAACCTCGGCGTCGACCGCATCGACCTGGTGCAGCTGCACTGCCCGCCCACGGCGGTCTACTCCTCGGACGAGGTGTTCGACGCCCTCGACACCCTGGTCGCCGAGGAGCGCATCGCCCGGTACGGCGTCAGCGTCGAGACCTGCGAGGAAGCCCTCACCGCGATCGCCCGGCCGAACGTGACCAGCGTGCAGATCATCCTCAACGCGTTCCGTATGAAGCCCCTGCTCCAGGTGCTCCCGGCCGCGCAGGAGGCGGGCGTCGGCATCATCGCGCGCGTGCCGCTCGCGTCGGGCCTGCTGTCCGGCAAGTACACCAAGGACACGGTCTTCCCGGAGAACGATCACCGAACGTACAACCGGCACGGCGAGGCCTTCGACCAGGGCGAGACCTTCTCCGGCGTCGACTACGCGACGGGCGTCGAGGCCGCCGCCGAGTTCTCCGCGCTCGCCCCGGAGGGGTACACCCCGGCCCAGCTGGCCCTGCGCTGGATCATCGACCAGCCCGGTGTCACCACGGTGATCCCCGGCGCCCGCTCACCCGAACAGGCCCGGGCCAACGCGGCGGCGGCCAAGCTGCCCGCCCTCTCCGAGGACACGCTCACCGCGATCCGGGACCTCTACGACCGCCGGATCAAGGACCAGGTGGAGAGCCGCTGGTAGGCCCCGGGCTCTGTAGGAACGGTCCTCCGTTTGAAAGGTCGGCGGTCCGGTTACACGGACCGCATGACCCAGGAGGAAGATCGACGGGCGGGGCGCGACGAGTCCGAGGACGAGCGGGCGGACCGGATGTGGGGCGAACTCATCCAGGAGGTCCGGGTCGCGCAGACCGGCGTACAGATCCTGTTCGGGTTCCTGCTCACCGTCGTCTTCACCCCGAAGTACGCGCAGCTGGAGCACGCGAACCAGGTTCTGTACATCGTGACCGTCGTCCTCGGCGCCACCGCCACCGGCGCCCTGATCGGCCCGGTGTCCCTGCACCGCCTGGTCTCCGGCCGGAGCGTGAAACCCCAGGCGGTGCGCTGGGCGTCCCGGCTGACCTTCGTCGGCCTCGTCCTGCTGCTAGCCACGATGACCGCCGCGCTGCTGTTGATCCTCCGGGTCGCCACCCACGACGCCTATGTGCCCTGGTTGGTCGCGGGGGTCGTCAGCTGGTACCTGCTGTGCTGGTTCGTACTGCCCATGTGGGCCCGGCACCGGCATACGACCCGATGACCCCGAGCCTCGCCATCTGCCGGTCGTGGACGCGGCTGAGCAGCAGCACCGAGACCGTGGCCCCGATCAGCGCGCAGAACATGTCCCACTGCGTGTCCCACACGTCCCCCTGAGTGGCCAGGAACGCGTCCGCGCTGTGTCCGCCGATCACGGCCGCCGCCCACTCGAAGAGCTCGAACAGGGCGCTGAAGGCGAGACACGCGCACACGGTGAGCGGCGCCAGCCAGCGGCTGCCGCGCAGGGGTGAGGTGCGGGTGAGCAACTCCCGTACCAGGACCGCCGGTACGAACCCCTGCATGAGGTGGCCGAGACGGTCGTAGGGATTGCGGCTGAGGCCGAAGGTGTCGCGGACCCAGTCGCCCGCCGGTACCTCCGCGTACGTGTAGTGGCCGCCCACGGCGAGGACCAGCGCGTGCGCGGCGAGCAGACAGCACAGCAGGCCGGTCATCGGGAAGCGGCGCCAGGTCAGGACGATCACCGGGAGTCCGACGAAGACCCACACGGTCTCCAGGAACCACGTCGTGCGATCGTGCGGCTGCCAGGCGGAGAGGGCCATGCCGACGACCACCAGCGCGACCATGGCGGCGGGCAGACGGCGCCGCGGTGCGGAGGGAAGAACGGACACGATGGGGCTCCCTTGTCGTGGGGAGCCCCATCGTGTCCGAAGGCCGAAGTCGCTACATGAGTACGGCTACTCAGCCGGAGTGGTGGTCTTGCGCAGCGCGTTGAGGCAGCTGTCGATGGCCTGCTGGAGCTCCTCCAGGCGCTGGACCATGTCGTCCTCGTAGAAGTCCTGGGCGTCGTCGAAGGTCAGCTCCTCGAACGCCTTCGTGGCCTTCTGCAGGCTGCTGTAGAACTTGGTCCGCTTCTCCTGGACGCGCAGTTCGGGGTCGGCCTCGACCGCCTCGACGACCAGGTTCTTCATCGTGTCGTAGGCCTCGGTGGCCCACCCGCCGGTGTCCTCGCCGTCCTCCAGCTCGTCGAGGAGCGAGAGGTGCCGCTCGGCCTCCTGGCGGAGGTCGACGGGTGCGTCGACGGTCTGGCCGGCGGGGGTCTTGATCTGGCCCGACTCGGCGATCTGGCGGACGTATCCGATCCGGTCCGCCGAGCGGCTCTCCGTCGCCACCGCCTTCTTCAGGTCGTCGGTGCGTACGACGTCCCGGGCCAGCTCGGACTGCAGCTCAGGGTCCTCGCGGACCCGGTCCAGCAGGGCCTGCCGGGCCGCCCGCGCGGTGGACGGGTCGGCGAGGATCGCGGCGCGCAGCGCGGTCGGGTTCTCCGCGACCTCCAGCGCCTTGGTGGGGCGGATGCCCTCGGCCTCGGCGGCCTCGGTGATGGCCGTGCCGCGCTCCGAGGTGGCGCTGGAACGGGAGACGTAGTAGTTCAACCACACGTCCGCGTCCGGGAGTTCGACCTCCTGGCCGGGGGCCAGCTCCTCGAAGTGCGGGACGAGACCGTCGTCCGCGGCCCGGTCCCAGGCCTTGTAGTAACGCATGACACGCTCGGGGGAGCAGTCGGCGAGTTCGGCGAACTCCTTCGCGGACACCTTGGACGTCTCGTCCGCGCTCTGCCCGCCGGGCCGGACGCTGCGCGCCACCTTGAGGCCGAACGCCCAGCCGCCGGTGCGGGCGTAGGCTCCGAACTCGTGCGCGTCCCGGGCGACGAGGCCGGTGTCGTCGAGGGCGGTGAAGGACGTCTCGGCCTGGTCGATCACTACGGTCAAGGCGGACTCTCCTGGGCTTGTGATGAGGCACGGTGCGAACAGGCAGCCTATATCCACCCATTGCCGCTGGTTTGAGCGCCCGGCCCTCGCGGCGCGGTCAGTGCCGTCAGTTCGATTCCCGCCGGAAGGTCTTGAAGAAGGTCTGCAACGCCTGGCGGTTGGCCGCGTCGTTCCATTCGTCGGCGGGCGTCGTCCACCGTAGCGAGAAACTGCGCCCGCCGCCGATCAGGAACCCGCGCCCGAGCGTACGCACCCGGTCGTCGCCTGTTCCGGAGAACCACTCCAGGTCGGCCGCCTTGTCGCCCTGGTACGTGGTGGCCTGGATGTCGCCGATCTGCTGAAAACCCTCGGTCTGCTTCAGGCCCGGCAGGACGTCGTCACGCCAGATGGCGACCGGGTCCGGACCCGCCTGTGTGCTGTACGTCACGGCCAGCGTGCGCGGGTCGCCCGGCGCGCCGAAGGTGACCCGGTAGGCGTCGGACACCTGCTGGGTGTCCACCACCTTCCAGCCCTTGGGCAGCGCCACGGAGAAGCCCTGCGGCGCCTTGAACACGCGGAAGCCGGCCGGCAGCGCCGAGGCGGTGGGGGAGGGGGACGCGGTGACGGAGGGCGGGGCGGACGCGGAAGCGGAAGCGGAAGCGGACGGGGAGGCAGGGGACGTGGGCGACGGCGTGGCGGACGGGGAGTAGGCGTGACCGTCGACGTTCTCGCCGGGCGTACCGACCGAGGCGGAGGCCGACGGGAGGGGAGAGGGGGAGGTCGCCGCCGAGGTCTCGGTGCCGGGCAGTTGGTGGGTGGCGGCCAGGACGGCGACCGTGACGGTACCGACGGCGAGGGCGGTCCCGGCGGCCATGCCGCGGCCGCTCCAGGTGGTCCCCGCCCCGCGCACGGCATCGAAGGCCCGCCGCAGCCGGGGCAGCGGAACCGGATCCCGGTCGGCGTACGGGTCGTCGTTGAGGATGCGGGTGAGGGACTCGCGGACCACCGGGCGGGTCAGCCGCTCCCGGGAGTTCTTGCGCAGCAGCCCCTGCACGACCTGCGCCAGCGGGCCGGCGCGTGACGGGCCGCGCATCGGGAGCCGGTCGACGCCCTTCAGGGTCGCCTCGGGTCGGCCCCGGTCGCGGAACGGCGGGTGTCCCTCGACCAGCGTGTAGAGGATCGCGCCCAGCGCCCACAGGTCGGCGGCGGGACCGATGCGCTCGTCCCGGGCCTGTTCGGGGGAGGCGTACGACGGTGCGGTGATCCGGGGGGCGAGGGTGGCGCCCGCGAGTCCGAAGCCGGTGAGGACGATCCCGCCCTGGTCGCGCACGAACACCTGGCCGGGGCTGAGTTCGCCGTGGGTGATGCCCTCGCTGTGCGCGGACTCCAGGATGTCGAGCAGTTCGAGCCCGATGCGGGCGGCCCGGACGTAGTGGAACGTGCCCTGCTGGGCGAGGAGTTGGCCGAGCGGGGTGCCGTCGATCCAGTCGGTGACGGTCCACAGCGTGCCGGCCTCCTCGACGGCGTCGACGACCGGTGCGACCCGGGTGGGGCAGAGCAGCACCATGACGTCGGTGGTGCGCCGGATGCCGTCGGTGATCCGGCCGGCGCCCTCCCCGTCCGGGGCGGCGGGGAGGGTCACCTGCGTGAGGAGGCAGGGACGTTCGTCGATCATGTCCTCGCCGTACCAGGAGACACGGTTGGTCTCGCGGTGCGCGACCTCCATGGGCCGGTATCTGCCGGCGACCGACTCGTGTGCGGAGACGTGCGTCTCGACCATGGCCATCCCTCGCTGAACCCCTGGGTCTCACCTTTCACAGAAGTACGGTGGATGTGCCGGGCTGCGTTCAAAGGAAACCCAATTCCCCGGTGTTTCTTGCCTTTTATTCAACGGCGGCGAGCAGGTGTGCGAGAAAATCGAGTCGCGGGGAGGTCCCAGGTCGGCGCTCGTGTCCCGGGGCGGGTGAATTCGCCATGGGGGCTTCCGCGGCGGAATATCGGCGCCCTACCTGGTGGTAACCGGCGGTAAACGCAGGCGTGAAGACCACGAATACACGGGTCTTTGTCGACAACGTAGTCAAGGGATCTGTCCACGAGCCTGTCAACGATCCTGTGGACGAAGGGAGTTGACGGAAAGTCAGCGCAACCCGAAGCCCTCCGACCAGCCCGCGATCTCGCCGACGGTCGCGTTGCCCCCGCAGACCACCAGGCCGAGCCGGGCGCCGTCGCCGACCCGCTCCAGCACCTGTCGGGCGGCGGGCAGCAGACAGCCCGCGGCGGGCTCGGTCCACACCTTGGCGTGCTCGGCGAGGTCGAGACAACCCCGTACGGCCTCCCGGTCGGGGACGGTCAGCACCTCGGTGACGAGGGCCGACACATGGTCGTACGTCAGCTGCGACACGGCCGGCGCGCTGAGCGTCGTCACGATCGACGAGGGCGTGACCGGTACCGGGCCGCCCGCCGCGAGCGCCGCTGACATGGCCTCGGCACCCTCGGTCTCCACACCCCAGACCCGGATTCCGGGCCGCCGGGCGTGCAGGGCGGCGGCGACACCGGCGATCAGGCCACCGCCGCCGATGCTGACCAGGACATCGGTGAGTTCACCGGCGTCCTCCGCGAACTCCAGCCCCACGGTGCCCTGTCCGGCGATCACCACCGGGTCGTCGAACGGGTGGACCAGGGTCAGCCCCTCGTCCCGCAACCGGTTCACCAGCGCGAACGCGCTCGGCATGTCGTCCGTCAGCCGCAGCGACGCGCCCGCCGCCTCCACCAGCGCGACGGACCGCGCCGGCGCCGAACGCGGCATGACCACCGTCGCCTTCACATCGAGCGCCGCCGCCATGACCGCGAGCGCGATCCCGTGATTGCCGCCGCTGACCGCGACCACCCCGGCCGCCAACTCTGTCTCGCCGAGCGACAGCAGCTTCGCCGTCGCACCGCGCGCCTTGAAGGAACCCGTGCGCTGCAACAGCTCCAGCTTCGTCGTGACCGGCGCGCCGAGCAGCTCGGAGAGCCCGAAGCTCCGCAGGGTCGGGGTGCGTACGACGTGTCCGGCGATCCGCTCGGCGGCGGCTTCGATGTCCGAGATGCCGATCAAGGCAGTCATCCTTCCGGCACGGGGACAGGTGACCCGTGCCGGTTAGACCCTGACTCGGAAAGGACGCGCAGGTCAACACGTTTCAGAGATCGCGGCGCACCAGGAACTCCAGCAGGGACCGCAGGTCGTCCGCGGGCCCGGCAGCCAGCGGCACACCGGCGAGAGCCGTCTCCACGGCGCCGATGTGCCGACGGGCCTCCGCCAGCGCCGCCGCACGACCACCCGCCTCCTCGATCAGCGCTGCCGCTACGGCGGGTTCGGTGCCCGACTCCAGGAGCGCGGCGAGGCGTTGGGCGCCGGGGGCGGAGAGCGCGGCCAGGACCGGGAAGGTCTTCTTGCGCTCCCGCAGATCTCCGTGCACGGGCTTGCCGGTCACCGCCGGGTCGCCCCAGATCCCCAGGATGTCGTCGACCAGTTGGAAGGCGATGCCGAGATGCCGTCCGGCCCGGTCGAGCGCGGCGACCGTCGTCGGGGGCGCTCCGCCGAGCACGGCACCGACCGCGACCGCGCAGCCGAGCAGCGCGCCCGTCTTGCCCTCGGCCATCGCCCGGTACTCGTCCGGGCGGACCCGCTCCGGCCCCGTCCAGGGGCGCGCGGCGAACAGCAGGTCGTCCGCCTGCCCGTGCACCAGGTCGCCGAGCGCCGTGGACAGCAGACGCAGCCCGCCCGCTCCACCCGGGGCCGCGGCGAGCGTCTCGACGGCCAGCGCGAACAGGGCGTCGCCCGCGAGGACGGCCGGTCCCGTGCCGTAGGCCTTCCAGACCGTGGGGCGGCGGCGCCGGGTCGGGTCGCCGTCCATGATGTCGTCGTGCAACAGCGAGAAGGTGTGCACCAGTTCCACCGCCACTGCCGCGGCGACCCCGGCCCGCCCGGGCGCTCCGGCCGCCTCCGCGCCGAGCACGGCGAGGGCCTGCCGTACGCCCTTGCCGCCCGGCGCGGCGACGGGAGCGCCGCCCACCTCGCACCAGCCGAACGAGTAGGCCGCCATCTCACCCATCCACGGATGCAGCCGCCCGACGGCCTCCGTGAGCGCGGGGCGCACCAAGTCCCGGCAGCGGGACAGGACGTGAGGCACGGACGGTGCCGCTACGGTCGAGGAGCGCGCCGTCACCGTACGGCCTCCGCCGTGCCGCCGACGCCCAGCTCGTCCTGCGCCCGCGCCACCATCTCCCGCGCGTGTCGCAGGCCTATCCGTTCCAACGTCCTTGCCAGTTCGGCGAGTTCGGCCGCCGTCTCGGTGCGGTCGCGGCCCAGCCGGGCCAGGGACTTGGCCAGGCCAAGCCGCGAGAGGGCCTCGCCACGCGGCTCGCTCATCGCGCGGAACTCGGCGAGCGCCTGCTCGTAGAGGTCCCGCGCCTCGGCATAACGCCCGGCGCGGTAAAGGACGTTGCCGCGCATCTTGTGGTTGTAGGCGAGCGCGCTGGACAACGTCATCGCACGGCAGCTCTCCTCCGCCTCGGACAGCAGGCCGAGCGCCCGCTCGGTGTCCCGGTCGCGCACGGAGACGATGTCGGCGAGTCCGCGCAGCGCCCAGGCATGCCCGCGCCTGTCGTCGGCGCCCGCCGCGATCTCGGCCGCCTCCTCGAACATCGCGAACGCCGTGTCGTAGGAACCCCTGTTGCGATGGATCTGCGCGATGCCCTCCAGCGCCCACACCGTGTGCCGGGCCTCGCCGCGCTTGCGGGCCTCGGCGAGGAGTTGTTCATGCAGGCGTGCCACGGCCTCGTAGTCGCCCTGGATCCGGCCGGTCTCGGCGAGGCCCGCCAGCGAGTAGCCACGTACGACGATGTCGCCGCCGCGCTCGCCGAGTTCGGCCGCGAGCCCCAACAGCCGCCAGGCCAGCGGGAACGCGCCGCGCTGCCGGGCCAGGGTGCCGCCGCTCCACATCGCCCAGGCCATCGCGGCCGTGTCCCCGGCGTCGCGGGCCGCGCGGTAACTCGCCTTCCACGCCCGGTCCGCCTCCCGCACCTGTCCGAGCCGCCGGTGCGCCTCGGCGACCGCGAGCCCCGAGCGGGCCGCCTCGCCGCGCTGCCCGGACCGCTCGGCCGCCGCCAACTGCTCGGTGCCGGCGGCCAGTACGTCGACCAGTGAGGAGTTCACGGACAGGGTGGTGAGGGCTCCCTGGTACTCCGGAGCGAATGCCTTGCCGTACATCGATGCCTTCCGGTCCATATGCACGACATGTAGACACTGTGTGTATACATAGTGCGTATACGCTGCATGTATACATGTCGTGTATAGAGCGTTGAAAATGAGCCCCGGCCGTGGGGGCCAGGGCGTCATCTGCTGATGTGGATCAAGACGTCGATGTGTACGGCGAGGTTGCCTCTGAGGTGTAGATCACTCGCCGTGACCTCAGTGCTGCTGAGCCTTCTGCGGGGTCTCCTCGCTCGGTCGTACGACGACGAACCCCTCGCCCTGGAGCATGAGTTGGACGGCCTCGCCCGAACCGCCGCGCAGCATCGAGCCGATGGACTGCGAACGGTGCAGCGAGGTCTGGAGGTGGGCCGACCAGCCGACCACCGCGTCCGTGTCGACGAACACCGGGTACTGCGGCGAGACCGGTATGACCAGCGGGTTGCCCTCGCAGACCAGACCCAGCTTGCCCTGCCCGGTGAAGACGCTGTTGAAGAGACCGCCGCCCGCGATGCCGGAGCCCTTCACCGTCTTGATCGCGTACGACAACGAGGCGTCGAAACACAGCACGTTGCGGCCGTTGACGGTGAACTCGTCACCGGGGTCGATCTCGACCACGAAACAGTTCTGCGCCTCGTGCGCGAACCACGCCTCGCCCTGTCCGCGCACCACCATCAGCGGCAGACCCTCACCGGTGACCGCGCGCTTGAGCATGCCGCCCACGCCCTGGCCCTTGCGCTCGAACTGGAGATTGCCGCGGTAGGCGATCATCGCCCCCTGGCGGGCGAGCATCTCGCCGTTGACCGCGTACCTGATGCACTTGGCATTCTCGACGGTCATGCCCGGCGCGGTGGCCGGCTGCACCATGTGCTCACTGGAAAACAGATCACCCTTCATGCGGGCATCCTGACCCGGAAGATCTCATTCCGCCAAGATCGTGGAGGGGGTGACTCTCCCCGGCGGTCAGGCGCCGAAGAGTTGCGTCCAGTACGTCCCCATCTGTCCGCCGCCCGCGAAGCCGATGCCTATGTGGGTGAAGTCCGGCTTGAGGATGTTGGCGCGATGGCCGGGGCTGTTCATCCAGCCCTCGACGACCTCGGCGGGCGTTCGCTGACCGCACGCGATGTTCTCGCCGATCGTGCGTCTGCGCGCACCCGCGGCGGCGGCCCGGTCCCAGGGCTGCGAGCCGTCGGGCGAGGTGTGCGAGTAGAAGGCGCGGGCCACCATGTCGGTGCTGTGCGCCTGCGCGGCGGCGGCCAGCAGTGGGTCTACGGCGAGTGCGCGCAGCCCGGCCCTGGCGCGCTCCGCGTTGGTCGACTCGACGACCCTGTCCGCCGTTCGGGCCAGGTTGCCCGCGGTGAGCGGCCTTGCCCACAACCCCGTCCAGTAGATGTCACCGGAGCGGCGATCGACGGCCTGCGCGAGACCCGCGTGCGTGAAGACCCGCTCCAGCAGCGTCCGGCGGGCGCGTTCGGTGCGCAGGCAGTAGTCGACGAACTCGGCGGGGGTGCGCAGGCCGGAGACCAGGTGCTCGCCGACGGTGAGGTAGGCGTAACCGGCGTGGATCACCCGCTGGTACACGGACGTGCCGTCTCGGCTCTCGGCGCTGAGGTGTCCGGCGGCGGCCATGGCGGAGGCGTGCGCTTGTGCCGCGGCGGTGAGTCGGTGGTCGAGGGAGACGGGCGGTGAACCGGCGCCGGCGCGGGCCGAGTTGGCGAGGGCGAGGAAGCCGGTGGAGACGGTGCGGTTGGTGGGGGCGGTGGCCGGGGAGGCGCCCCGTGTCGGGCGTGGCGTGGCGGCGCCCGCACCTCCCGCGCCGGCCCCTCCGGCTCGCGCTCCCGCCCCTCGTGCCGCCGCGGGAGTCGCGTCCTCGGCGATGTCCACGCCGAAGTCCCGCGCGATCCCCGCGAGTCCGTCGGCGTACCCCTGCCCCAGTGCGCGCAGCTTCCAGCCGGTGCCGCGTCGGTACAGCTCGGCGAGGAGCAGGACGGTCTCGCGCCGGGGGCGTGGTGGGGTGAAGCGGGTGAGGGGTCGGCCGCCGGTGTCGGTCACATGGAGGGTGGGGGCGGGCAGGCGGCCCAAGGGGGTGCCGGGCTCGGCCGGACTGATGACGACGGTGACCCGCGCGGCGCCGGTGCGCAGGCGGGCCGGGTCGATGGCCAGGGTGCCGTCCCGCAGCCGTGCTCCGGGCGCCCTCGGCTGGTTGTAGAACACGAAGTCCGCGTCGCCGCCGACCTTGCCGCTCTCGTCCGTGATCAGCGCCGACATGTCGAAGGGGCCGGGCACCCGCAGGGTCAGGGTGCCGCCCGGAAGGGGCAGATTGCCGCCCGGCACCAGCTCGTTCATGGCACCGCCCTCGCTGATCGTGCCCGGTGGGGGACTTCCCCAGGGGGCTTCCCCGGTGGGGGACTTCGTCCTCCACTCAACGTCCCGTCGGCGTGCGAGGGTTCCCGCAGGACTCGGTGGGGGCCGGAGCGAGGGCGGGGAGGGCCGGAGAGCGAGGCTGCCCGACCTCGCCCCCGACCCGACCCGCGCACCGCGTCCTCAGTCCCGTGCGACCCCCGGCGCGATGTCCTCGTAGGCCACATTCCGTTCGGTGACGTAGGAGCCGCGGCCGGTGAGCGGCGAGTTCTGGATCGCCTTCGTCCGCTTGCCGCAGAACGCCGACTCCAGGGTGCCCGCCATCGTGTTCAGCACCTTGCCGTTGTTGGAGGTGTTGGCCAGCGCGGTGAGGCTGCGGCGGCCGTCCTTCGAGGTGAAGGAGTAGGTGTAGAAACCCTGGACCGCGCCCGTGTGGCCGTACACGGAGACACCGCAGGACAGATCGCGGCGGCGCAGTCCGAGTCCGTACCGGGTCGTGCTGTTGACCGGGGTCCACCGCTCCATCTGTGCGAGCTGGGCGGCGGAGGTGAGCCTGCCGCCGAGCAGCGCGGAGAAGAAGGTGTTCAGGTCGCGGGTGGTGGAGATGACCGCGCCCGCGCTCTGCGCCCAGGAGACAGTCTGGTCGGTGGCGTCGACGAGCGGTGCGCCCGCGCGGTCCGGGGTGAGGTAGCCGTGGGCGTACCGGCCCGGGATCTTGGTGGCCGGGTGGACGTAGAAGGTGTCGCGCAGCTTGAGCGGCTCGATGACGCGCTTCCGGTACTCGGTTCCGACGGAGTGGCCCGTCAGCTTCTCGATGAGCATCCCGGCGACCACGAAGTTGGTGTTCGAGTACGAGTAGGCGGCGCCCGGCGCGTTGGTGCGCGCGTGCCGGAGCGACAGCTGCACCAACTGCCGGTAGGTGAAGACCTTGTTGCGTACGGCCTCGAAGCCGGAGACCGAGCTGGCGAACATGGAGTTCGTGTAGTCGTAGAGACCGCTGCGGTGGCTCAGTACGTGGCGCACGGTGATCCGCTTGTCGGGGAGCAGGCCCGGCAGGTAGCGGTCGACCGAGGCGTCCAGGTTCAGCTTGTGGGCATCGACGAGTTGCAGCAGGACGACGGCCGAGAACGACTTGGTGATGCTGCCGATGCGGAAGCGGTCGGCGTTGTCGATGGCCCGGCGTGTCGTGCGGTCGTCGATGCCCGCGGCGGCCGTGCGGACGGTGCCGTGGTCGTCGATGCGGGCGATCGCACCCGGTGCGCCCTGTGCCGTGAGCGTGCGCAGCACGGCACGGAGGCCTGCCATGTCGGGGGCGGGAAGTGCGGCCGTGTTCGGGGCCGGAAGCGGTGCAGTGCTGCTGGTTCTCGTGGTGTCCGACTCGTGGGTCGCGGCATGTGCCGGTACCGCCGTGAGCGTCAGCAGGGCCACCGCCGACGCCGTGGCCCTGCGCACCGTTCTTGAGACCATCCGGTTCTCTCCCGTTTTTCTCTGTTTGCGAGATCGATCACAGTCGGGCGAGGCAACCTTCTCGCGCCCCGTCACATCTCCACAGCTGAAGCACAGTTGGTCATTCGCTGATCACTGAGCGATGCGGATGCGCAAAGTATTGCCATGAAAGGCTTGAAAACCGTTCATTTCGGCTTTACATGTACATGGTGGATGCGTGAGGGTTTCGGTCCGGGGCCCGACCAGCCCCCTGGGTGCGGTGCGTTCAACCGTGTCCTGTCTCAAGGCGGTTGGTGATCCCGGCCGTTTTCGTACGGAGGAGCCCTCATCCATGCGTGGACCCCACATACGCGGCCTGGCGATCGCCGTCGCGGTGACGACGGCCGCCACGGGGCTGGCCGGAACGGCCTACGCGGGACCGGCCACGGGGACGGATCGCGCGGAGACGTCGACCGGCACCGGTACTACGGCCGCGTCCGTCGTCACGGCCGCGCGTGCCGCCGCGTTCGCGCACGCGTCGGCGACCGGTGTCACGCGGGGCGATGAACTCCGGGCCCAGGACGTGCTGATCGACCCCGAGGGCGCCCGGCATGTGCGCTTCATACGCACGCACCAGGGCATGCCGGTCCTCGGCGGCGACCTCGTCGTCCATCTGTCCCACGGCCTGGCCTACACCGGCGTCACCCGGGCGGCCGAGCAGAGCGTCAGGCCCGCCACCACGCGGCCCGAGCTGACGGCAGGTCAGGCCGAGACGAAGGCCGCCGCCGTCGCCAAGGGTGACGCGGGCACCGCCGAACTCGTGGTGGACGCCCGGGACGGGGGAGCCGCCCTCGCCTATCAGATACCCGTCAGCGACAGCACCACCGCCGAAGCCGCCGGCACCCGGACCGTCGTCGTCGACGCCGTCACCGGCAAGGTCCGCAGCAACACCCCCGACCGCGACGAGTTCCTCTCGCCCAAACTGCTCGACACCCTGCGCGAGCGCGGCGAGACCCTGGACCCCGCCACCGGCGTGGTCGTACAGCCGAATTCCCGCACCGGAGTCGCCGCCGCGACGCGCGCGGTCCACTACCCGGTCACCGCCTCGGGCACCGGCACCTCCCTCTTCGTCGGCAAGGTGCCGCTGACCACCACCCGTACGGCGCGCACCAGTTACCTCCTCAAGGACCCGACCCGCTGGGGCACCGAGACCCGCGACGCCAAGGGGAAGGAACTGGAGAACTTCGCGCAGGGCAAGAAGTTCACGACCACGAACGACAAGTGGGGCAACGGCACCGTCTCGCACCGCGACAGCGCCGCCGTCGACGCCCAGTACGGCATCACCAAGACCCTGGACTTCTACAAGAAGACCTTCGGCCGCAAGGGCATAGCGAACAACGGCAAGGCCGCTCGCGGCATGGTCCACTTCGGCAACAAGGTGGCCAACGCGTTCTGGGACTCGACCTGCGGCTGCATGCTCTACGGCGACGGCGACGGGGACATGTTCAAGAAGCCGCTCGTCGTCCTCGACGTGACGGGACATGAGCTGACCCACGGCGTCGTGGACGCCACGGCCAAGCTGGAGCCCACCCGTGTCGACGCGGACGGCAACCAGTACGGCGAGCCGGGCTCCCTGAACGAGTCCCTCGCGGACATCTTCGGCTCGAACGTCGAGTTCAGCGCCAACAATGCCAAGAACCCGCCGAACTACCTGATCGGCGAGAAGCTCGGCCTCGCCCAGAAGTTCCTGCGCCGCCTCGACCACCCCTCCCTCGACAAGCTGGAGGGCACGATCGACTACTGGTCGCCGCAGACCTACGACGCCGAGGTGCACGCCGGTTCCGGAGTGTCCTCGCACGCCTACTACCTCCTCGCGGAGGGCAGCGGCCGCAAGACGATCGGCGGCTTCGCCTACGACTCGCCCACCTACGACGGCTCGACCGTCACCGGCATCGGCCGCACCAAGGCCACGGCGATCTTCTACCGCGCGCTCACCCGCTACATGGTGTCCACCACCGACTTCCACGACGCGCGCCTCGCGACCCTGAAGGCCGCGGCGGACCTCTACGGCGCGAACAGCGCGGCGTACAAGACCGTCGACAAGGCCTGGGCCGCCGTGAACGTCACGGTCGTCAACACCCCTGCCGCCAGGCACTGATGAGCCTCCGGGTGCCCTGCCACGAGCGGGGCACCCGGACGCGTCCGGGCCTCAGTTCCACTGCTTCTCGACCTCCTCGGACACGGTGAACTCGGCCTCGCAGGAAGGGCAACTGGCCCTCCCGAACACATACGTCAACGCCCGCGCCACCTCCGCCTGCCCGAACTCGACCGCCTCGCCGTGCAGGCGCGCACCGATGCCGTCGAGCCGATCGGGCGCGGCCGGTACGAGCTCCGTCCGCCCCTCCGTGTCCACCTCCTTCTCCTTGCCCGTGCCGGTCACGTAGTCACCGGCCGAGGTGAACACGCCGTACGAGCCGAACGCGACGAACAGGCCCTCCTCGCACTCGGGGCACTCCAGGTCGTACTCCTCGGCATTGATCCGCTCCAGCGCCTCGGCCCACACCCCGTCGCCGCCCTCGAAGGCGAGCACGGCCATCTGGAGGTACACGAATGTGTGCGCGTCCTGCCCCGGATCGGCGCGCAACACCCGCGCCACGTCCAGCAGTTGGCCTATCTCGTGCGCGTACCGCGCACGGCACTCCTCGTCCGGGTCCGTGGTGATCAGCCCGGCCATGGTGACCGCCTGTATCGGCCCGCCCGGCGCCCGGCCCAGCGCGATGTCGGTGAGCACGGGCAGCGCCGCCCAGCTCGCGTCGTACACCGAGCCCTGGTGGCACAGCGAGCCCCACAACTCCTGCCACACGGCCTCGTCCTCGGCGCCACCGAGGCGCGCGAACAGGCCCGGGATGTCCTCGGCGCTGCCGTAGGCGTGGGTCAGCTCTGACCAGTCGATCGTCGTCATACGGCGATTGTGCCGCCCGGCACTGACAACGAGGCCTCGGCAGGCATCAACTCCGCTCAGGCGACTCACAACTTGCCTTCGACAAATCCTGCTTCTTTTATTGACGACGGAAAAGAAGGGATCTAGGTTCCCGCCATGCGCTCGATCTCCCGTACCGAGTCGTTCCCGGCTCATACCCCCGCCGTCTCACAGGTGTTCACGATCGTGCTGTCCCACGGCCCCCTCACCCGTCTTGAGGTGGCCCGCCGGGCGGGGCTGTCGGCGGCCGCCGTGACCAAGGCGGTCCGGCCGCTGATGGAGGCCGGGTACCTGGCGGAGGGCGCCGACCAGGACGCGCCCCCGGCGCTGGGGCGGCCCGCGAACCTCGTCCGGGTCGACGGCGGGCGGGCGTTGTTCATCGGGGTCAAGGTGACCGGCGACGAGATCATCGGCGTCCTCGCCGACCTGTGCTGCCGGATCCGGGTCGCCCGCCATGTGCCGCTGACCGACCGCGACCCCAAGGCGGTGCTGTCGTCGATCGCGGACCTGGCCCAGGAACTCCGCACCGAGGCGGACGACTTGGGCGTTCAGGTGCTCGGCCTCGGGCTCGCGGTCTCCGGTGACGTGGACCGCGGCGAAGGGGTCGTCCGCTACTCGCCGTTCCTGGAGTGGCGTGACGTACGCCTGGCCGAACTGGCCGCCATGACAACGGGGTTGCCGGTCACCGTCGACAACGACGTGCGCGCGCTGACCGTCGCCGAGCAGTGGTTCGGCGCCGGCGCGGGTCTCACGGACTTCGCCGTGGTGACCGTCGGCGCGGGCATCGGCTGCGGACTGGTCGTGCACGGCCAGGTCGTCGCGGGTGCCCACGGGGTGGCCGGTGAGATCGGGCACGTGGTCGTCGACCCCGCCGGGCCGCTGTGCCACTGCGGCAACCGCGGCTGCGTCGAGGCGATCGCCGGGGACGCCGCGATCGTCGCCCGCGTCCGCGAGGTCACCGGCGTCCAAGTCGCCGACACCGCCGAGGCATTGGCCCTCGCCCACCAGGGCGACGCCGGAGCGCGCGAGGTCTACGCGCGGGCCGGTGAGGCCATCGGCCGGGGCATCGCGACCGTGGTCAACCTGTTCGGCCCCGAACGCGTGATCATCTCCGGCGAGGGCCTGGCCGCCTACGACCTGTTCGCCGAGCAGATCCGCGACTCCTTCGCCGAGGCCGCCTTCGGCTCCGCCGCCCGGTGCGACGTACACACCCGGCCCCTGCCCTTCGACGAGTGGGCGCGCGGCGCCGCGGCCACCGCGATCCAGTCCTTCATCCGATCGGACACCTAGCCGCACGCTCACACCCCACCCGCACACTCCCCGCCCCGCACACTCCTACCCGCACGAGGAGCCCGACGATGTACTCCCTCACGCCTGTCCGCGCCCTGAGAGCCATGGTGGTCCTGGCCCTCACCGCCGGCTTCGCCACCTACCTCCCCGCCGCCGAGGCGGCCACGCCCACGGCGGACACCGCCACGGCTGTCGCGGCCAAGCCCTATATGGGCTGGTCGAGTTGGAGCATGCAGTCGTCCAAGTACCCGGGCCTCAACCCGGACGGCGACTACAGCTACCTCACCGAGGCGAACGTCACCAAGCAGACCGACGCACTCGCGAGCAAGCTGAAGAAGTACGGCTACGACCACATCAACATCGACGCCGGCTGGTGGCGCGACAACAGCTGGACGCCTGAGTACGACCAGTACGGTCGCCAGGCAGCCGATCCGAAGCGCTTCCCCAGCGGCATGAAGGCCGTTGCCGACCGCATCCACTCCAAGGGCCTCAAGGCCGGCATCTATCTGCCGGCGGGCCTGGAGAAGGAGGCCTACAACAGCGGCAAGACACCGATCTGGAACGCCGAGGGCTGTACCACCGCCGACGTCGTCTACAGCGACCTGCGCACCACCAACGGCTGGGACAGCTCGTACAAGCTCGACTTCTCCCGGCCCTGCACGCAGAAGTACATCGATTCGCAGGCCCAGTTGATCGCCGACTGGGGTTACGACTACCTGAAGCTCGACGGTGTGGGCCCGGGTTCGGGCAAGAGCGGTGATCAGTACGACAACGTTGCCGATGTGGCGGCCTGGAACAAGGCCATCACCGCCATCGGGCGCCCCATCCACCTGGAACTTTCCTGGTCCCTCGACTACGGACACGCCGCCGACTGGAAGAAGTACTCCAACGGCTGGCGCATCGACACCGACGTCGAGTGCTACTGCAACACCCTTGTCACCTGGGAGAACTCGGTCGACGACCGCTGGGACGACACCCCGGCCTGGACGAGCCTGGCAGGCCCCGGCGGCTGGAACGACCTCGACTCCCTCGACGTCGGCAACGGCGCGATGGACGGCCTGACGAAGGCGGAGCGCCAGAGCTACGCGACCCTCTGGGCCGTGGCCAAGTCCCCGCTCTTCACCGGTGACGACCTCACCAAGCTCGACGACTACGGCGTCTCCCTGCTGACCAACCGCGAGGTCATCGCCGTCGACCAGAGCGACGCACCGCCCGCGCGCCCGGTCACCCCGTCCGACGCCCAGCAGGTGTGGGCCGCGAAGAACCCCAACGGCACCTACACCGTCGCCCTGTTCAACCTCTCCGACGCCCCCGCCGCCGTCTCCGCGAACTGGACGACCCTCGGCTTCACCGGCAAGGCAGCCGTCCGTGACCTCTGGAACCACGAGGACCTCGGCACCTACACCAACAAGGTGACCCAGGCCCTGCCCGCCCACGGCTCCCGCCTCTTCACCGTCACCCCGCGCGGCAGCGCCGTCACCACAACCGCCTACGAGGCCGAGGCCACCACCAACACGCTGAGCGGCAACGCCAACATCGCCGACTGCTCGGCCTGCTCCGGCGGCAAGAAGGTGGGCAACCTCTACGTCGGCGGCAAGCTCACCGTCAACAACGTCGTCGCCGCCAAGGCCGGCACCTACCAGGTGAAGATCGCCTACGTCAGCGGTGACTCCCGCTCGGTGAGCGTCTCCTCGAACGGCAACGGCGCCACCAGCCACAAGTTCCCGTCCACCGGCGACTGGGGGACCGTCGGGACGGTCAGCGTGCCGGTGACCCTGAAGGCGGGCGCCAACACGATCACCTTCGACAGCGGTTCGGGCTACGCGCCGGACATCGACCGGATCGACGTGCCCAACTCCTCCTCCTGAGCCGACCTTTTCGGAGACCGCCATGTCCAGTGCACTGCCCGACCTGCCCAGACGCAATCTGCTCGCCCTCGCCGCGGCCACCGGCGCCCTCGCCGGCCTGCCCGCATTCACCGCCTCGGCCGCACCGCAGCGACCCACCAACACCTCGTACGACAGCGGTACTTCACCCAACACCCTGTGGTGGCAGGCGCCCGCCGGCGACACCTCGATGATCGAACAGGGCCTCCCCGTCGGCAACGGCCGGCTCGGCGCCCTCGCCAGTAACGACCCGGGCCACGAGGTCCTCCTGATCACCGACGCCACGATCTGGACCGGCGGTCTCAACGGCACCCTCGACTCCGACGGCCAATTCCCCTACGGCCGCGCGGACTTCGGGTCCCTGACCCTGCTCGCCCGGCTCACCGTGGACATCCCGGACCACGACCTGGGCGCCGTCAATGGCTACCGCCGCACCCTCGACCTCGACCGGGGCGTGGTGGGCGCCTCCTACGTCCGCTCGGGGGTGACGTACAAGCGGGAGGTCTTCTCCAGCAGCCCCGACGACGCGATCGTCCTCCACTTCTCGCAGAGCGGAGGCGGACGCTACACCGGCTCCGTCACGCTGGAGGGAACGCACGGCGAGGCCGCCGCGCTCTCCTTCGGCGCCCAGTTCGCCAACGGCCTGAAGTACGGGGCCGCCGTCACCGCGTACGGCAGCGGCGGCAAGGTCACCGTGAACGGCGCGCACATCGAGTTCTCCGGGTGCAAGGACCTCACCGTGGTGGTGAGCGGCGGCAGCAACTACGCGCCGGACGCCGCCCGCGGTTTCCGCGACCCCAAGCTCGACCCGCAGAAGCTCGCCCGCACCAAGGTCCGCGCCGCCGCCCAGCATTCGGCCGCGACCCTGCTGAGCACCCATGTCGCCGACTTCCGGGCCGCGTTCGGCACGTTCGCGCTCTCGCTCGGCACGTCGTCCGACGACCAGCGCGCGCTGGACACCTGGGAGCGGATCCAGGCCCGCCACGCGAGCGGCGACCCGGACCCCGAACTCGAGGCCGCCTACGTCCAGTTCGGCCGCTACCTCATGGTCTCCGGCTCGCGCGGCAGTCTGCCGATGGGCCTCCAGGGCCTGTGGCTGGACGGCAACGACCCGGACTGGATGGGCGATTACCACACCGACATCAACATCCAGATGAACTACTGGATGGCCGACCGGGCGGGGCTGTCCTCGTCCTTCGACGCCTTCACCGACTACTGCGTCGACCAGCTGTCGTCCTGGACCGACCTCACCCACCGGCTGTTCCAGGACTCCCGCAACCGCTTCCGCAACACCAGCGGGAAGGTCGCCGGCTGGACCGTCGCCTTCTCCACCAACCCCCATGGCGGACTGGGCTGGTGGTGGCACCCGGCGGGCAACGCCTGGCTGTCCAACAGCCTCTGGGAGCACTACGAGTTCACGCACTCCCGCACCCACCTGGAGAAGATCTACCCCCTCCTCAAGGGCGCCTGCGAGTTCTGGCAGGCGCGGCTGATCACCACCACCCTCGACAACGGCAAGGAAGTACTGGTCGCGGACCACGACTGGTCGCCGGAGCAGGGTCCGCAGGACGGCAGGGGCAACACCTACGCCCAGGAAGTGGTGTGGACCCTCTTCGGCAACTACGCCGCGGCTTCCGCGGAGTTGAAGCGGGACAGCGGGTTCGCGAACATGATCTCGGGCCTGCGCAGGCGTCTGTACCTGCCCGAGGTGAGCCCGACGTCCGGCTGGCTGGAGGAGTGGATGTCGCCCGACAACCTGGGCGAGACCACCCACCGCCACCTGTCCCCGCTGATCAACCTGTTCCCCGGCGACCGCATCCGCCCCGACGGCTCCACCCCGAAGGACATCGTCGACGGCGCCACCGCCCTGCTCACCGCGCGCGGCATGAACAGCTTCGGCTGGGCCAACGCCTGGCGCAGCCTGTGCTGGGCCCGCCTCAAGAACGCCGACAACGCCTACCAGCTGGTCGTCAACAACCTCCGCCCGTCCGAGAACGGCAGCAACGGCACCGCCTTCAACCTCTTCGACATCTACGAAGTGGAACAGGGCCGCGGCATTTTCCAGATCGAGGCCAACTTCGGCACCCCGGCGGCCGTGACCGAGATGCTCCTGTACTCCCGCCCGGGCTTTCTGGAGCTCCTGCCCGCCCTCCCGGACGCCTGGGCCGAGTCCGGCTCGATCACCGGGGCCGGCGCGCGCGGCGGCTTCGTCGTCGACCTGCGCTGGAAGAACGGCAAGCCCACCGAGGCGAAGATCCGCAGCGTCGGCGGTCGCACCACGACCGTCGCCTACGGCGGCAGGACCCGCACCGTGACCGTCAAGCCCGGTGGATCCGTCACGTTGAAGGACTTCGCCCGGTGACGGGCGGACGGGCACGACTGCGCCGCACGGCCGCACTCCTCCTGCTCGCCGCCGCCTTCCAGGCCGGACCCGCACACGCGCAATCCCAGGCACCGACACAGGTGAAGGCATTGAACAACCCGAAAGACGTCATCACCTGGGGAGCGAGCGCCGACCACCTGGGCGACGGCATCGCCGACCGCAGCTACCGCCTGATCGTGCACACCAGTGTCGCGGGCGGCGATCTGCGGATCCGGCTCTCCAACGCCTTCGGCGACCGGCCGCTGACCTTCGACGACGTCTACGCCGGTGTGCAGCGGACGGGCGCCGCGCTCGTCCCCGGCTCCAACCGGCGGCTCACGTTCGACGGCGCGAAGTCGGTCACGATCCCCGCCGGCGCGGTCGCCTACAGCGACCCGCTCCCCGGCAAGGTGCCCGCCGCGACCAACCTGGTGGTCAGCATCCACTCCCCGGACGCGGCGGGCCCGGCGACCGGCCACGGCATGGCCATGCAGACGTCGTACGCCACCCAGGGCGACCACACCGGCGAGGAGGGCGCCACCGCCTGGACCGACACCACCGGCTCCTGGTACTACCTCGACGCCGTCTCCGTACGACCGAGCGCGGGCATCGGCGCGGTGGTCACGCTCGGGGACTCCATCACGGACGGCTGGGCGTCGACGTCGGACCTCAACCGGCGCTGGCCGGACTACCTGGCCCGACGGCTCCAGAAGTCCGACACGACCGTCAAGGGCGTCGCCAACGAAGGGATATCCGGCAACAAGGTCCTCGCCGACGGCGCCGGACAGAGCGCGCTCAACCGGCTCCAGCGTGACGTCCTGTCCCAGCCCGGCGTCCGCACGGTGTTCCTGTTCGAGGGCGTCAACGACCTCAAGGCCCACTCCGGCATCACCGCCCAGGACCTGATCGCCGGCTACCGCGAGATCATCGACCGGGCGCACGCGGCCGGGAAGTGTGTCGTCGGCGCCACGGTCGGCCCGTTCAAGGGCTGGCCCGAATGGGACCCGGCGGCCGAGGCGGTACGCCAGGAGGTCAACCAATTCATCAGGAGCAGCGGGGAGTTGGACGCCGTCACCGACTTCGACCACATCCTCCGCAGCCCCTACGACCAGGAGAGGATGCTTCCCTTCTTCGACGGCGGCGACCATATCCACCCCAACGACAAGGGGATGGCGGCCATGGCCGACGCGGTCGACCTGAAGAGCCTCGACTGCGCGAAGTGAGTTTCAGTGACGTGAGGTTCAGCCGGACGCCGTGGCCTCCGGGGTGATCAGCCCCTGCCGGTAGGCGATCGCCACCGCCTCCGTACGACTCGCGGCGCCCAGCTTCGCGAGGATGTTGGAGACGTGGACGCTCGCCGTCTTGCCGGTGATGAACAGCTCCTCGCCGATCTGGCGGTTGCTGCGCCCGAGGGCGAGCAGCCGCAGGACCTCCCGCTCGCGGGCCGTCAGCGGCGAGGGGCGGTCCCCGGCGTCCCGCGCCTGCTCGCCCAGGCGGCCACGGCGGATCAGCGCGTCCAGCCGCGCGAGCAGGGGAGCGGCACCCAGCCGGGCGGCCGTCTCCCGTGCCGCGCGGGCCTGGGCGGCCGCCTCCTCACGGCGGTCGGCCGCCAACAGGGCCTCGGCGAACCGGAATTGGCACCGCGCCCGTTCGTAGACATCGCCGTAGTCGAACGCGGTCACCGCCTTCTCCCAGGCTTCCGCGTCCGGTCCGGTGGTCGCCCTTGTCCACTCGGCCTCGGCGCGGGCCAACCAGGCCTGCCCTTCCGGCCCTTGAGGTCGGGCGTCGCCACCTGCGGCGGCCACGGACCGGGCCAGCTCGACGAGTTCCGTCGCGGTGTCCGTCCAGCGGCGCACCCCCGCCTCGTCACCGGTGAGCCGTAGCGCGGTGGCCTTGTCGGCGACCGCGGCCAGGGCGAGGGCGGCGAGCCGCACCGCGAGGTCGGGACGCCGGCCGGAGTCGTCGGTGAGTGCCGTGACCGCGGCACGCATTCGCTCCACGGCCGCCTCCGGGTCGCCCTCGAAGGTGGCGGCGTCGATGAGCGCGATGCCCGCCACCATCGCGGCCATCCAGTCGAACGGCCCGTCCAGCAGGGCACGGGCCCGCCCTGCCGCCCCCAAGTCACCGCGCGCGAGCGCCACATACAGCGCCGGTCCCATGGTGAAACCGCCCACGTGCGGCAGCACGTCCGCGTCGCTCTCGGCGGCCTTCACACACTCGTCCCAGCGGCCCAGCGTGTACAGAACCAGAAGCTGGAGATAGCGCATCTCCAGCGGATACGGCGACGACAGCAGCCCGGCGCGACGGGCCCGGTCCAACCCCTCGGCGAGCCAGGGCAGCGACTCCTCCAGGTCCCCGGACTCGAAACTGCCGATGGCGAGATGGAACAGGGCGCGCATCTCCACGGGCGCGTGCCCGGCCTGCCGGGCCAGCTCGCGTGCCTGCGCGAGCCGCTCCCGGCCCTCCCGGGTGCGCCGGCCGCCCTTTTCGAGCGTGGCCAGCGAGATCAGCAGATCGGCCCGGGCGTCGGTCAGTTGGAGCTCCTCGGCGATACGCAGGGCCTGGCGGGCGACCCGCAGCGCGATCCCGTCCTCACCCACCTGACGTGCCGTCAGCACATGGGTGGCCGCCGCCCACACCCAGGTCCGCGAGGGCGGTTCGGCGGGGATCATCGCCAACGCCTCACTGCTGTACGCGAACGCCGCCGTGAGGCTGTCGACGCCCATGAGATTGCCGGCCAGCGTGTAGCGGACCCGGGCGGCCAGCTCGGAGTCCGTGTCCTGGCCGATCCCGGCGAGCGCGGACCGGGTGAGGGAGACCGCGCGGTGCGCGTCCCCGGCGTGCGCGGCGGCGGCCGAGGCGCGCAGGGTGAGGGTCACGCTGTCGATGCCCTCGCCCGCGGGCCGGGCGGCCGGGTCGACCGACGACCACAGATCGAGGACGGTCTCCAGCTGCCGTAGCTCCTCGGCGGGTGCGCCCACCCGCTGGGCGTGGTCGGCGGCCTCCAGGGAGGCGGCCAGCGCCTCGGCCAGGTCGTGGCTCTCGCGGTAGTGGTGGGCACGCTCCGCCGCGCTCTCGGCGGGGTGGCCGCGTGAGGCGAGGAGGCGGGCGAACGCGCCGTGCTGGCGGGAGCGCTCACCGGGGAGCAGGTCGGCGTAGACCGCCTCGCGGGCGAGGGCGTGCCGGAAGGAGTACGTGTCGCCGTGCCCGGGGACCAGGAGCTGCCGCTCGACCGCCTCCCTCAGTGCCGACTCCAGCTCGTCCTCGGGGAGTCGGACCGCGTCCCGCAGCAGGTCGTACTCGACCCGGCGTCCGGCGACGGCGGCGGTGCGGAGCACCTGCTGGGCGGTGTCGGAGAGTTGCTCGAAACGGATCAGCAGGACGTCGGCCAGACCGCTCGGCACCCCGCCCGCCTCCATGTCGCTCGCCGCGAGCAACTCCTCGGCGTAGAAGGCGTTTCCCTCGGCGCGCTCGACGATCCGGCGGACCGTGCCGTCCGGCACCGGGCCCGTGCGCAGCGCGCGCACCAGCCGGGCGACCTCCGCGTCTCCCATGGGCCGCAGCTCCAGGCGCTCCACGGCGGGCAGCCGCACCAGCTCGGCCAGCAGGGGCCGTAGGGGATGGCGGCGGTGGAGGTCGTCCGCGCGGTACGACGCGAAGACCGCGAGGCGGTGGGTGGGCGCGCCCCCCGCCGGGCGCTGGAGGATGCCGCGGCTGAGCAGGAAGCGGAGCAGGTCTCGGGAGGACTGGTCGGCCCAGTGCAGGTCCTCCAGGACCAGGAGCAGGGGCGCGATGTCGGAGAGGTCGGCGAGCAGTCCGGCGATGCCCTCGAAGAGCCGCAGCCTGCCGCCCGCGTCCCGGGCCGCGTCCGAACCGGCGCCCAGCAGCCGGTCGACCGCCGGATGCGCGGCCAGCGCGGCGGCGAAGCGTTCGTCGTCGGCGAGGACACCGAGGATCTCGGTGAAGGGGAGATACGGCAGACCCACGTCACCCAGGTCGACGCAGTGCCCGGTGAGCACGGTCATCCCCGCGCCCGCCGCCCGGACCGCCACCTCGTCCAGGACCCGGGTCTTGCCGACGCCCGCGTCCCCGGCGATCAGCACCGCCCCGGCTGTACCCGCGCGGGCGCGCTCCAGCACACCGGCGAGGCGGGCGAGTTCCTCGTCCCGGCCGATGAGGGGCGCTGCTGCTACGGAGTGCGACACGTTCCCATCCTGGCACGCGCCACTGACAACGCACCTGGCCACCGGGCAGGAGACGGCTCCCGCCCGGTGGCCAGCCGGTTCAGCGCAGTGTCTCGGCCCAGTTCGCCGGCACCCGTCCCGCCGGGCCCGGCACCGGCTGGTCCTTCGGGTGGCTCACCGGGGCGGTGAGTTCGGGACCGGAGTCGTAGAGCTCGGAGGTGGTGAAGTTCCAGAACCAGTCCTCGCCGGGTTCGTAGCTCTGGATGAACGGGTGCCCCGTGGACTGGTAGTGGGCCGTGGCGTGCTTGGCGGGGGAGTCGTCGCAACAGCCCACGTGACCGCACTGCGCGCACCGCCGGAGATGGAACCACCAGCCGTCCGCCGCGTCGCACTCCACGCAACCGGCGCCGCTCGGCGGGACGTTGGGGTCGATTCCGGCGATGTCGCTCATGCGGACTCCTCGGGCGTCTCGTTGTCGGCGGCGGTGAGGGGGAGCAGGACCTGGAAGCGGGTGTCGCCCGGCACCGACTCCACCTGGAGGGTGCCGTGGTGCTTGTTGACGACGATCCGCCAGGAGATGTCCAGACCGAGCCCCGTGCCCTCGCCCACCGGCTTGGTAGTGAAGAACGGATCGAAGATACGGCTGCGGATCTCCTGCGGCACACCGGGCCCCGTGTCGCGGAACTCGACCATCAGCTGGTCGCGCACCAGCGCCGTCCGTACCGTCAACGTGCCTTCTCCGCCTGTGCTGTTGATGGCGGAGACCGCGTTGTCGATCAGGTTGGTCCACACCTGATTGAGCTCCGCCGGGTAGGCCGGGATCCTCGGGAGCGTACGGTCGTAGTCCTTGACGACCTTGATCCGGTCGCCGGTCTTCCCGCCGAGCATCAGCAGGGTGCTGTCGAGGAGTTCGTGCACATCGGCGACCTGGTAGGGCGCGCGGTCCAGCTGCGAGTACTGCTTGGCGGCGCCGACCAGGTTCGAGATCCGGGTGGTGGAGTCCTCGATCTCCGTCATCAGCAGCTCGGTCTCGACCGTGTAGCTCAGCCAGCCGACCGCCGCCTGGAGGACGTCCTCGTCGACGGCCGCCGCGACCTGGTCAAGCCAGTCGATGTCGAGACCTGCCTGCACGAACGTGGGCGCGATCTGCCAGGCCTGCATGATGCCGTGGTCGTCGAGCCAGTCCGTGAGCGCGTCCTCGCGGTCGGAGGCCTCCAGGGGGCTCAACGACGGGGCTTTGGCGACCCGTTCGGCCGTGCGCTCCTGAATGTCGATGAGGTTGGCGAGGTCCTCCCGCGAGTACGGGCCGGAGGAGATGACGCGCAGCTTGTGCCGCATCTTCGCCACCCGCTCGCGCAGCGTGGAGGTGGCCCGGACGGCAGCGGCTGCGGGGTTGTTGAGCTCGTGCGTCAGCCCGGCCGACAACGAGCCCAGCGCCAGCAGCCGTTCACGCTGGCTGATCGCCAACTGGGTGCTCTTCGAACCGAAGAAGAGACCCTCCAGGAGGTGCACCGCCATCGGGAACCACTCGCTCATGATGGCCGCGAACGTCTCGGCGGGCAGCACGAAGAACCGCGTCGGCTCCGTCACCCGCATCGAGTTGAGGTACACCTGCTGCACCCGGTCCCCGATGTAGGCCTGCATCGCGCCCGTGTACACCCCGCGCTGCGAGGTCCGACTGACCTCCACATCGTCGCCGCCGACCCGCCGCGACAGCACGACGGTGCCCTCGATCATGACGTAGAAGCAGGTGGCCGGGTCACCCTCGGTGTAGACGGGACCGGCCTCGAACTGCTCCACCTGCCCGTCGCAGCACAGCCTGCCGAGCTGCTCCGGCGTCAGCTTCTCGAACAGGAACAGCGTGCCGATCTCCTGCGGGCTGCACGGCAGCACCTGCCCGCTCATGACTGCTCCAGGTAGCGGTGGACGAGCATCACGGCCATGGCTCCCTCTCCGACGGCGGACGCGACGCGTTTCGCGGACTCGGCGCGCGCGTCGCCCGCCACGAACACGCCGGGAATGTTGGTCTCCAGGTGGTACGGCGCCCGGTCCAACTCCCAGCTCGCGGGCGGCTTTCCGTCCGCACTGAGGTCCGGCCCGGACAGGATGAACCCGCGCTCGTCCCGCAGCACCGACCCGTCCAGCCAGTCGGTCAGCGGGGCCGCGCCGATGAACACGAACATCCACTGCGCGTCGACGAGTTCGGTCGTCCCGCTCTCGGTGTCGCGCAGGGTGAGCTGCTCCAGATGGTCGCTGCCGTGCGCGGCGTCGACCACGGTGCCGGTGCGCACGGAGATGTTCTCGGCCTCGTTGATCTGCTGGATCAGGTAGTACGACATCGACGCGGCCAGCGAGGGCCCGCGCACCAGCAGCGTCACCGACTTGGCGCCCCGGGCCAGGTACATCGCCGCCTGGCCCGCGGAGTTGGCGCCGCCGACGATGTACACGTCGTGCCCCTGGCAGGAGGCCGCCTCGGTCAGCGCCGAGCCGTAGTAGACCCCGCACCCGGTCAGATCGGGCGTGCCGGGCGCCTGCAACTGCCGGTACGACACACCGGTCGCCAGGATCACGGCGTGCGCGGCGACCGTCGAGCCGTCCGCGAAATGCACCACCCGCGCCGACCCGTTGGCCTCAAGCCCCGTGACCTCGCGGGCGGTCAGGATCTCGGCGCCGAACTTTCCGGCCTGCCGCCTTGCCCTGTCCGTGAGTTGGGCTCCGGACACCCCGTCCGGGAACCCGAGGTAGTTCTCGATGCGCGAACTCTGCCCGGCCTGCCCACCGGTGGCCGACCGCTCGACGAGAACCGTCCGCAGCCCTTCCGACGCCCCGTACACGGCCGCGCCGAGCCCGGCCGGGCCGCCGCCGATGACGACGAGGTCGTAGAAGTCGGCCGTCGGTGTGGTCGCGAGCCCGACCTCGGCGGCCAGTTCGGTCGCCTCCGGCTCGACCAGCACGTTCCCCTCGGCGGTGATGACGAGCGGCAGCCGCTGCCCGTCCTGCCCGGCGGCGGACAGCAGCCGCAGCCCCTCCGGGCTGTCGGCCGAGTACCAGCGGTACGGCACCTGGTTGCGGGCCAGGAACTCCCGTACGTCCGAGGAGCGCGCCGACCAGCGGTGCCCGACCACCTTCGTGGCGGGCACGGGCCGGTAGTCGCTGTTCCGCCACGCCTCCAGGAGGTCGTCCAGGACCGGGTAGAGCTTCTCCTCCGGCGGGTCCCAGGGCTTCAGCAGATAGTGGTCGAGGTCGACGACGTTGATCGCGTCGATCGCCGCGTCCGTGTCCGCGTACGCGGTCAGCAGCACCCGGCGCGCACCGGGATAGACGTCGAGGGCCTGCTCCAGGAACTCGATGCCGTTCATCTGCGGCATGCGGTAGTCGGCGAGGATCACGGCCACGAGATCCCCGCGCAGCTTCAGCTCGCGCAACGCGTCCAGCGCGGACTCGCCGGACTCCGCGCGGACGATGCGGTACGACTCGCCGTAGCGCCGCCGCAGGTCACGGGCGACGGCACGGGAGACTCCCGGATCGTCGTCCACGGTCATGATGACGGTCCGCGCGGCTTCGGCGGCCTGTGCCATACGTCTCCCACCCCGAGTGGTCGGCTTCACGGCACGGCGGCGCCGTTGTCACCGCGCCGGCTCCCCACCATCGTATGGTCGATCGCCGCGCGGCGCTCCGCTACACCCGAGACGGGGGCCTCAGGGGCGCCGGGAGCGCAACACGCAGAACTCGTTCCCCTCCGGGTCCATCAGCACCACCCACGACTCCTCGCCCTGCCCGACATCCGCGGTCCGCGCCCCCAGGGCGAGCAGTCGGATCACCTCGGCCTCCTGGTCGTCGGGGCGGAAGTCCAGATGCAGCCGGTTCTTGACCGTCTTGCCCTCGGGCACCGGCACGAACAGCAGCCCCGGCAGCCGTTCCGGCTCCGGTCTGATCTCGAACTCGTCCGACTCCTCGCCCACCACCACCCACCCGAGCGCCTCGGCCCACCAGCGTCCCAGCGCGACGGGGTCGGCCGCGTCCACCACTACCTGCTCCCACTCCAAGGTCATGCGGGCACCGTAGTGAAGACTGGGCCCGACGCACGTGACCGCACCACCGGGAGGCCACCGCATGACACGACCGATCACCGCAGGCGTCGACGGATCGGCGGAGAGTCTCGCCGCACTCGCCTGGGCGGGCCGGGAGGCCGTACGGCGGGGGCTGGCGCTGCGTGTCGTGCATGTCTGGCGGTACGAGGAGCACCAGGCCCTCGACGCGGGGGACCGGGACACCCAGGACCGCTGGGTGCGGGACGCGGCCGACGAGGCCGCCCGGGAGGTCGCCGAACGCCACCCCGGTCTGGACATCACCACCGACGTCCTGGAGGGCGACCCCGTCGACACGCTGACCGCCGCCGCTGCCGACGCCGAACTCCTGGTTCTCGGCTCACGCGGCCACGGGCCCGTCGTCGGCTTCCTGCTCGGTTCCGTCGGGCAGCAGGTGATCGCCGACTCCGTACGACCCGTCGTGCTCGTGCGCGCCGGGGACGAGGCCGCCGGGGAGGCCGCCGGGCGCGAGATCGTCGTGGGTCAGCACGGGGACCCCGAGGACAGCGCCGCCGCGCTGGGCTTCGCCTTCGAGACGGCGGCGGCGCGGGGCGCGACGGTCCGGGCCGTTCGGGCGTGGACCCTGCCGCCGGTGTTCGCCTACAGCCCCGCCTCCATGAAGCTCCTCGACGACGCCGGAGGCCTGGAACCGTACGAGAAGAAGGGCCTCGCCGAGGCGCTGGAACCGTGGCGGAGGCGCTTCCCCGATGTGCCGGTGGTCGAGCACGTGGAGATCGGCAGCGCGGGGCAGGTGCTGCTGTCGGTCGCGGGGCGCGCCCAGTTGATGGTCGTAGGGCGGCGCGCCCACCGTACCGCGGTGGGCGCGCGGATCGGTTCGGTCGCGCACGGGGTGCTCCACCACGCGGAGTGCCCGGTGGCCGTGGTGCCGTCGCCGGAGGCTTCCTGAGGGTCAGGCGGCCCCGGCCGGGGTGAACGCGCTGCGGAAGCGGTCCAGGGCGCGCTCGCTCTCGCTCTCCGAGGCCCACGCCTCCATCGCGACCGTGCCGTCGTAGCCGATCTCGGCGAGGGCGCGGGCGATCGCCGGGTAGTTGATCTCGCCGGTGCCGGGCTCATGGCGGCCGGGTACGTCGGCCACCTGGATCTCGCCGATCAGGTCCAACTCGTGGGCCTTGCGGACGAGTTCGATGAGGTTTCCCTCGCCGATCTGTGCGTGGTACAGGTCCAGGTTCATGCGCAGGCCGGGCCGGTCCACCGCCTTGACCAGGGCCAGGGTGTCGGCGGCCGTCGCGAACGGTACGCCCGGGTGGTCGACCGCGGCGTTGAGGTTCTCCAGCGTGAAGGTGACCCCGGCGCTCTCGCCCAGCTCGGCGAGGCGGGTCAGCGTGCGGTGGGCGGCGATCCACATCGCGCCGGTGGGCTCACCGGTCACCGGAACCACCGGCAGGCCCTCGGAGTCCAGGCCGGTGCCGTGCAAGTTCAGCCGGGGGCAGCCCAGTTGATCGGCGGCCTTGACCGACTCCTCGGCGGTGCGCAGGAGTTCGGCGGCGCCCGCCTCGTCGGTGAGGCTGCCCCGGATGTAGCCCGTCATCGACGAGAACTCGGCCGGGGTCCGCGTGAGCGCGTCCAGGTCGTGCCGGGTCCAGTCCCAGATCTCGACCTGGAAGCCGGCCTCGTGGATGCGCCGGGCCCGCTCGTGGATCGGCAGATCCCGGAAGACCATCTCGGCACAGACCGCCAACGTGTACATGGCTGCTCGCCCTCTTCTAGAACGTTCTAGACGGCAGTAGTACGCCACTGCTGGATTCCCGTGTCAAGACTTCTCCGGGCATGTTTCTAGAACGTTGCAGTACCGTCGGACCAGCACCTTTGGGGCGACTACCATCCCCGAACGGAACGACACCTCGACCGGAAGGACCACCGTGCCGACCACCCCCGCGGTCCCCGACGGAAAGCGGCCCACGCTGGCCCATGTCGCGGCCCGGGCGGGCGTCTCCGTCGCGCTGGTCTCCATCGTGATGCGCGGGGCCTACGGCGCGAGCGCGACCACCCGTGAGCGGGTGCTCAAGGCCGCCGAGGAGATCGGCTACCGACCCGACACCCGGGCCAGGATGCTGCGCAGCAACCGCTCACGCCTCCTCGGCGTGCAGTTCGGGCTCCGCCACCCCTTCCACACCGACCTGGTGGAGGGCATCTACGCCGCCGCCGAACCCGCCGGCTACCAGGTCGCCCTGAGCGCGGTCGCACCCACGCGCGGTGAGCGGCAGGCCGTGGAGGCACTGCTCGCCGACCGGTGCGAGGCGCTCGTCCTGCTCGGCCCCGAGGTCCCGGCCGCCCGCCTCGCGCACCTCGCGACCCAGGTCCCGGTCGTCTCGGTGGCCCGGCGGCTACGGCCCGCCCCACCCGCCGTGGACGTCGTCCGCACCGCCGACGACGAGGGCGCCCGCCAGGCCGTCGATCACCTGGTCGCACTCGGCCACCGCGCCATCGCCCACATCGACGGCGGCAAGGCGCCAGGTGCTGCCGACCGCCGCCGCGGCTACCGCACCGCGATGCACCGCCACGGCCTCGACGACCACATCCGTGTGCTGCCCGGCGGGCTCACCGAGGAGGACGGCGCGTGGGCCGCCCGCACCCTGCTCGGCGAGGCCTCAACTTCCCGGCCCAGTGCGGTACTTGCCTTCAACGACCGCTGCGCGACAGGCGTCCTCGACACCCTCCTGCGGGCCGGGGTGTCCGTCCCCGGCGAGATCTCCGTGGTCGGCTTCGACGACACCAGCCTGTCCCGGCTCGCCCACATCGACCTCACCACCGTCGCCCAGGACGTTCCGCGCCTGGCGGAACTCGCCGTCGGCCGCGCCATCGCCCGCCTGGACGGCGAGGCCGTACCGGACGGGGAGCAGGTCGTCCCGCCCCGCCTCGTCGTCCGCGGCACCACAGCCCCGCCTGCCACAGGCTGATCCGGGTCACTCCGGTGTCGTCGGCTCCAGCGTCTCGCGGGCCTTCGGCAGGATGTTCTTGAGGTAGTCGTCGACCGCCGTGTCCAGACCGATGTCGTGCTGGGCGTGCTCGGACATGTACCAGCGGTGTTCGAGCAGCTCGTGGTAGATCTCGGCCGGGTCCATCGCGCCGCGCAGTTCGAGCGGTACGGCACGCACGGTGGGCCGGAACACGTCCCGCACCCACCGGTGCGCGAGCACCTCGGGCCGGGCGGCGAGGGGATCGCCCGGGGCGTAGTCGTCCTGGGTGGCCATCCAGGACTCCAGGTCGTTGAGGAGTCGCCGGGCCTGGTTCTCCTCGGCGTCCAGGCCGGTGAGGCGCAGGAGTTGACGCTGGTGGTGGCCCGCGTCGACGACCTTGGGGACGAAGGTGACCGTGTCGCCGTTGGAGGAGTGCTCGATCTGCATCTCGGCGACGTCGAAGCCGAGTTCGTTCAGGCGCCGGATCCGGCGTTCGATGAAGTGGTACTTGCCCGCCGGGTACACCGAGACGCGGGTCAGCTCCTCCCACAGGCTCTGGTACCGGGCGCAGATCTCCATGCCGAACTCGATCGGGTCGACGGACGGGTGCAGCGCCCCGGACGCCTCCAGGTCGAGCAGCTCGCCGCTGATGTTCACGCGGGCGAGGTCGAGGTCGTAGTCCCGCTGTCCGTTGCTCAGCGTGGGGTGCAGATCGCCGGTCTCCGCGTCCACCAGATACGCGGCGTAGGCGCCCGCGTCCCGCCGGAACAGCGTGTTGGACAGCGAGCAGTCGCCCCACGCGAACCCGGCCAGGTGCAGCCGCACCAGCAGCACCGCGAGCGCGTCCATCAGCCGGTGCATGGTGGCGGGCCGCAGTGTCGTCTCGAACATCGAGCGGTACGGCATCGAGCCGCCCAGGTGCCGGGTGATCAGCACCGGCTCCAGCGGCTCGCCGGCGGTGTCGACGCGTCCGGTTACCACCGCGAGGGGGTCGACCGCCGGGATGCCGAGCCGGTCCAGGTCGCGCAGCAGCTCGTACTCGCGCAGCGCGGGGCGTTCCGCGAGTTCCTTGACGGCTATGACCTCGCTGCCGGCGCGGGCGTAGCGCACGACGTGGCGGGAGATGCCGCGCGGCAGCGGCACCAGGTACTCGTCGGGCCACTCCTCCAGGGGAACATCCCAGGGCAGTTCCAGCAGGAGGACCGGATGCTCCGGATTGGTCGCGTTGATCTGCAGTGCCATGAGGTGACCCTAAAGCGCGTGTTCGCGGGCGCGCTGCGCCGCCTCACGGACCGGACCGGTGTGCAGGGGGCCGTGGCCGGGCAGCAGGGTGTCGGCGTCGAGCGCTTCGAGGGCGTCCAGCGAGGCCACGGCACGGTCGCGCTCGTGATGGAACATGCCGGGCAGCAGCTGCGGTCCCTTGATCCGCGAGGTGGGGTGGCCGCTCACCAGGGCGTCCCCGGAGATCACGATCCCGCTGTCCGGGAGATGGAAGACGCAGTGCCCGCTCGTGTGGCCGGGGGTGTGCACGGGGACGGGCCGGCCGGGCAGGTCGAGCGGGGCGCCCGCACCCGGGAACGCCTCGGCGGTGGCGACGGGATGCTGTTCGGTGCCGCCGACGCGGATCGTGTGCACCAGCCACGGCAGCACTCCGGGACGCCAGATGTTCTTCAGCACGTCCCCGACGGTCACCTGCTGGAGGAACTCCCGCCGTGCGTGCGGCACTTCGGCCTCGTGCAGGTACACCGGTGTGCCGTGCGTGTCGCGCAGGTACTCCGCCGAACCGAGGTGGTCGTTGTGGGCGTGGGTGATCAGCACCGCCGTGACGGCCTTCGCTGAACTCCCCACCTGTTCAAGGGAGTCGAGCACCAGCTGCCGGTCCCCGGGGTACCCGGTGTCCACCAGCGTGACCGCGTCGCCGTCCGTGAGGATCACCCAGTTGGTGTTGCTGCCGTGCACCAGGTAGGTGCCGTCGGCGACTTGGCGTACATCTGCCCGCATGATCGTCCCTCGTGAGGTGGTGCACCGTAGGGGGACAGCCAACCAGACGCCGACGGCCTGGGCTCGCGCGGGGGAAGCCGCCTCCGGCGCCGTCCGCCGGGGGCGGCCCCCGCGTGCGTCCGAAGCGGCCGCCTCTCCGCCTCAGTGCACGCCGTGCGGGCGGAACTGCACGCTGATGCGCGGTCCCGCGGCTCGGGTGGTCTTGGGGACGCAGTGCTCCCAGGTCCGCTGACAGGAGCCGCCCATCACGATCAGGTCGCCGTGCCCGAGCGGGCGCCGCACCGACTCGCCCCCGCGCACGGGACGCAGCAGCAGATCACGGGGTGCGCCCACGGAGAGGATCGCCACCATCGTGTCCTCGCGGGCACCCCGCCCGATCCGGTCGCCGTGCCAGGCGACACTGTCCCGGCCGTCCCGGTAGTAGCAGAGCCCGGAGGTGGAGAACGGCTCGCCCAACTCCCGTGCGTAGTAAGCCGAGAGCGCGTCCCGGGCCTCGGCCAGTACCGGGTGGGGGAGCGTGTCGTCGGCGCCGTAGTAGGCGAGCAGTCGCGGTACGGCCACGACCTGGTCGTACATCTGACGGCGCTCGGCGCGCCACGGCACCTCGGCGGCCAGCTCCTCGAACAGGGCGTCGGCGCCGCCGAGCCAGCCGGGCAGCACGTCGATCCAGGCGCCGAGCCCCAGTGTCGTACGGCGCATCCCGTGGAGGGGGCCGAGGCGGAGCTGGTCGGTCTGGTCGAAGAGGGAGCCCTGGAGGTGGTGCGCGGTCATGGGGCCAGCGTACTCCTTATTCGAATATCTGTTCCCATTTGAACTCCGCTCTTTCGATACATCGGTGTATCGGATACATTCGCGTATCGAACATCGGGACGCGGAGGTCCGGGCATGGTGGCGGAGGCGACGGCCAAGCGTGTGACCAGGCGCCGGGTGCGCACGCGCGCCAATCTGTTGGACGCCGCGTTCGCCGTGTTCGCGGCGAAAGGGTTCGGGCGGGTCTCCATCGAGGAGGTCTGCGAGGCCGCCGGATACAGCCGGGGCGCGTTCTATTCGAACTTCGGCAGCCTGGACGAGCTGTTCTTCGCCCTCTACCGGGACCGCGCCGAGCTGATCGCCGACCAGGTGGCCGGTGCGCTCGCGCTCGACGAGCCCGACCTCGATGTGCCCGCCGCAGTGGACCGGGTCACCGACGTGCTGCTCCTCGACCTGGACTGGCTCCTGGTGAAGACCGACTTCCTGGTGCACGCGGCTCGGGACCCGGCCGTCGCCCAGACCCTCCTCGATCACCGGGCACGGCTGCGCGGCGCGATCGCCGACCGGCTCACCCGGGCGCGCGGACACACGCAACTCCCCGCCGTACTGGGCGACATCGACAGCGCGGCGTACGCGGTGATCGCCGCGTACGACGGAGTCACCACCCAACTGCTGCTCGACAAGGACGCCGAGCGGGCGCGCTCCTGGCTCAAGCAGTTGCTCACCGCGCTGCTGACCGACGGCAGCAACACCCCTGAATGACAACCCACTTGAGAAGGGCAACGTCGCCATGGATGCGGACGTCATCGTCGTCGGAGCCGGGCTGGCCGGTCTGGTCGCGGCCCATGAACTGACCAGCCGGGGACGGCGGGTCGCGCTCGTCGACCAGGAGAACGCCAACAACCTCGGCGGGCAGGCGTTCTGGTCCTTCGGCGGGCTGTTCCTCGTCGACTCGCCGGAACAGCGCCGCCTCGGCATCAAGGACTCCTTCGACCTCGCCTGGAACGACTGGCAGGGCAGCGCCGGCTTCGACCGCGTCGACGACGAGGACTCGTGGGCGGTGCGCTGGGCGCGCGCCTACGTCGAGTTCGCGGCCGGCGAGAAGCGGACCTGGCTCGACGGGCACGGCATCAAGCTGCTGCCCACGGTCGGCTGGGCGGAACGCGGCGACCTGCGCGCCCACGGCCACGGCAACTCCGTGCCGCGTTTCCACGTCACCTGGGGCACCGGCACCGGAGTCGTAGAACCCTTCGTGGACTACGCCAGGCAGGCCGCCCGCGACGGACTGCTCACCTTCTACTACCGCCACCAGGTGGACGAGTTGGTGGTCGAGGAGGGTGAGGCGCGCGGCGTACGCGGCACGGTCCTGGCCGAGGACAACGCGGCCCGCGGGGTCTCCTCCAGCCGCGAGGCCATCGGCGCGTTCGAACTCACCGCGCAGGCCGTCGTCGTCACCACCGGCGGCATCGGCGCCAACCACGACATCGTCCGCGAGTACTGGCCCGAGCGCCTCGGCACCCCGCCCGCCGAGATGATCACCGGCGTACCGGCCTACGTCGACGGCCGCATGCTCGACATCAGCGCCGAGGCGGGCGCACGACTGGTCAACCGCGACCGCATGTGGCACTACACCGAGGGCCTGCAGAACTGGAACCCGGTCTGGCCCGGCCACGGCATCCGCATCCTGCCCGGCCCGTCGTCCCTGTGGTTCGACGCCCTCGGCCGCCGCCTGCCCGACCCGTGCCTGCCGGGCTACGACACCCTCAGCACCCTCAAGTACCTGCGTACCACTGAGGACTTGGCGGACCACGACCACTCCTGGTTCATCCTCACCCAGAAGATCATCGAGAAGGAGTTCGCGCTGTCGGGCTCCGAGCAGAACCCCGACATCACCGCCAAGGACAAGAAGGCGGTGCTGCGCGACCGGCTGCTCGGCAAGGGCGCCCCCGGTCCGGTGGACGCGTTCCTGCGCAAGGGCGCCGACTTCGTGACCGCCGGGAACCTGGAGCAACTGGTGGAGAAAATGAACCAGTTGACCGACAAGCCGCTCCTGGACGCGGCCGTGGTGCGCCGTCAGATCGAGGCCCGCGACCTCCAGATGGCCAACCCCTACAGCAAGGACTCCCAGATCCAGGGCATCCGCAACGCCCGCCGCTACATCGGCGACCGCCTCGGCCGGGTCGCCACCCCGCACCGCATCCTGGACCCGGCGGCCGGCCCTCTGATCGGCGTCAAGCTGCACGTCCTGACCCGCAAGACCCTCGGCGGCATCCAGACGGACCTGGACTCACGGGCGTTGGCCGCCGACGGAAAGCCGATCGGCGGGTTGTACGCGGCGGGCGAGGTCGCCGGCTTCGGCGGCGGTGGCGTGCACGGCTACAACGCCCTCGAGGGCACGTTCCTGGGTGGCTGCCTCTTCTCGGGCCGTGCGGCGGGACGCGCGGCGGCCAAGCAGACGGCCTAGCGGTACGTGATCGGCCCTGCGGCCCGTCTCCTCACCCCTCAAGGAGGCGGGCCAGCACCGAGGCGTGACTCTGCTCCGGCGACCTGACCGCCGTCACCAGGGTCACCGGTCCCATCCGGACCAAGTTCCGCAAGGTGTGCAGGAGTTGAGCCGCCTCGGGTTCGGCGAGCTCGGCTTCGTAGCGGCTGCTGAACTCGTCGTAGGAGCCCTCGTCCGCGTGGTACCAGCGGCGCAGTTCGGTCGACGGGGTGAGGGCCTTGGGCCACTCGTCGACCCGGGCCGCGTCCTTGGACAGGCCGCGCGGCCACAGTCGGTCGACCAGGACGCGCACACCGTCCTGCGGCTCGGGCGGATCGTAGACACGGCGCACTCGGACGGTCACGGGCGGGGCTCCCTCGGGTGGCGGTGGTGCGGTGAGCCTACGTCCGGGTGGGGAGCGGGGGAGGGGTGACGCGGCGTGCCCCGGCCTGGACGAGGGTGTCGGGCGACGCGGCCCGCGGCGCCGGGGCGTGCCCCTGCGGGCGAGCGTGCCGGTGCCTGGGTAGTGGCCGGTGCATGGGTAGTGTCCGCCCCGATGCACCGGGCCCGCGGCATCGCGGTCCGCGAGGAGGAGGATCACCATGGCCGATGGTCGGGACGGGGCAGCGGCGGAGGGAGCAGCCGCGTCGGGGCCGCCGGAGGCCCGTTCCGCGAGCGCGCGGGACGCGGTACGGCTCGCGGTCGTCATCGGTGCGCTGGGCGTGGTCTTCGGTGACATTGGGACCAGCCCGATCTACACCCTCCAGACCGTGTTCAGCCCGAGCGATCCGCACCCGGTGCCGGTCAGCACGCAGAACGTGTACGGGGTGGTGTCGCTGGTCTTCTGGTCGGTGATGGTCATCGTCACGGTCACGTACGTGCTGCTGGCGATGCGCGCCGACAACGAGGGCGAGGGCGGCATCATGGCGCTGATCACCCTGGTGCGGCGGTGGAGTTCGCAGGGAGGTGGGCGGGCGGCCGTCGTGCTGACCGCGCTGGGCATCTTCGGCGCGTCGCTGTTCTTCGGCGACAGCATGATCACCCCGGCGATCTCGGTGCTGTCCGCGGTCGAGGGGCTCAAGGTCGTCGAGCCGTCGCTGGACGACGCGGTCGTGCCCATCACCGCGGTGATCATCGTGCTGCTGTTCCTGGTGCAGCGCAGGGGAACCGCGGCGGTGGGCCGGGTGTTCGGGCCGGTCATGATCCTCTGGTTCGTGTCCATCGGCACGTGCGGCGTCGTAGGGATCGCCGATCACCCGGCCATCCTCCGGGCGCTGTGGCCGAGTTACGCGCTGGGCTTCCTCTTCGGCCACTTCGGCACCGCCTTCTTCGCGCTCGCCGCGGTCGTGCTCGCGGTCACCGGCGCGGAGGCGCTCTACGCGGACATGGGGCACTTCGGCCGCCGGGCCATCACGCGCGGCTGGCTGTTCCTCGTCTTCCCCGCCTGCGTCCTGAGCTACTTCGGCCAGGGCGCGCTGATCCTCGACGACCCGGCCAACATCAGCAGCCCGTTCTTCCTGCTGGTGCCCCACTGGGGACGGTGGCCGATGGTCCTGCTGGCCACGGCCGCCACGGTGATCGCCTCGCAGGCGGTGATCACCGGCGCGTACTCGGTCGCCTCCCAGGCGGCCCAGCTCGGCTACCTCCCGAGGCTGCGGATCGCGCACACCTCCGAGTCCACCATCGGCCAGATCTACGTCCCCTGGATCAACTGGCTGCTGATGGTCTCGGTCCTCACCCTGGTCTTCGCGTTCCGCAGCTCCGCCGCGCTGGCCTTCGCGTTCGGCATGGCGGTCACCGGCACCATCACCATCACCACGCTGCTGTTCTTCTACGTCGCCCGCGCGAAATGGGCCACGCCGGTGTGGCTGATCGCGACCGGCGCGACGCTTCTGCTCGCTGTGGATCTGCTGTTCGTGGCGGCCAACCTGACCAAGCTCGTGCACGGCGCGTGGCTGCCCCTGCTGATCGGTCTCACCGCGTTCACCGTCATGACGACCTGGCAGCGCGGCCGTGAGGTCGTCACCGCCGAACGAGCGGACCACGAGGGCTCGTTGCGCGAGTTCGTCGACGAACTCCGCAGCGGGGAGCGGCCGGTGCTCCAGGTCCCCGGCACGGCGGTGTTCCTCAACCGGGGCAAGCAGACGGCGCCGCTCGCCATGCGGGCCAACGTGGAACACAACCATGTGCGGCACGAGCAGGTCGTGATCCTCTCCATCGAGACCGAGCCGGTGCCCCGCGTACCGGCCGACCGGCGGATCGTCGTCGACGGCCTCGGGTACGCCGACGACGGGATCGTCCACGTCACCGCGCGGTTCGGCTACATGGAGACACCGGACGTGCCCGGCACGCTGGCGATGCTCGACCCTGCCGACACCGAGGGCCCGTTGCTGCTCGACCAGGCGTCCTACTTCCTGTCGACGATCGAGCTACGGCGCGGCCCGGCACCGACGATGGCTCCCTGGCGGAAACGGCTGTTCATCGCCACCTCCCACATCACGGCCGACGCCGCCGAGCACTTCGGCCTGCCGCGCGACCGGACGATCATCATGGGGTGGCACATCGAGGTGTAGACCCACCTGATGCATGGTGTCGAGGCGGACGCGGTGCGGTCGCTTCGGCCGGACAGGTCACTCGTTCGGCCCCGCCCTGCTGCGGGCGAGGGGTTCGCGGCCAAGGCTGGGGAGGCCGACCGCACGCCGGTGAGGCGCGCGCGCCTCCGCCCGGGCTGCCCATGGCCGCGGCATGAAGGCAAGCAGGCGAGTAGGCATCAAGGCATCAAGGAGGGACGGCGTTCATGGCGAAGGCTTACCTGGTGGGAAGTGGTGTCGCGGCCTTGTCGGCGGCGGCGTTCCTGATCCGTGAGGGCGGGTTCGCGGGGTCGGACATCCTGGTGCTTGAGGAGCAGGACCGGAAGGGCGGGAGCCTCGACGCGGCCGGTTCGCCCGAGACCGGGTACACGATGCGCGGCGGCCGGATGTTCGAGATCCACTTCGACTGCACATACGACCTGCTGGGCTCGATCCCGTCCCTGGACGACCCGTCGAAGTCGGTGACCGAGGACACCTTCGCCTTCCACGAGGACTTCGCCTGGGACGACCACGCCCGGCTCGTCGACGCGGCGGGCAAGGTCGTCGACTCCCACTCGATGGGTTTCTCCGAGCGCGACCGGCTGGAACTGGTGAAGTGCGTGAGCACCCCGGAGAAGCTGCTCGACGGCAAGCGCATCACCGACTGCTTCAGCGAGGGCTTCTTCCGCACGAACTTCTGGTGGATGTGGTGCACCACGTTCGCCTTCGAACCGTGGCACAGCGCGATCGAGTTCCGCCGCTACCTCAACCGCTTCGTCCACCTCTTCAAGACCTTCGACTCCATGTCGGGGATCTACCGGACTCGCTTCAACCAGTACGACTCCATCGTGCGCCCGCTGGTGAAGTGGCTGACCGAGCAGGGGGTGAGCATCCAACTCGGCACGCGGGTAACCGACTTGCGGCTGGCCGACGGGGACGCGCTCACCGTCGAGGCGCTCACCTGGACGCGGGAGGGCCGTAACGAGGAGACGGAACTCCGCCCCGGTGACCTCGTACTGGTCACCAACGGCTCGATGACGGCCGACTCGACGCTCGGTTCCACCGACACCGCGCCCGTGCTGGACACCTCCGGGGCCGCGGGATCCTGGCGGTTGTGGGAGACGCTCGCGGCGAAGCGGCCGGGGCAGCCGGGCCTGCTGGGGGACCCGTCGGTCTTCAACTCCTCCATCACGGACTCGACTTGGGCGTCCTTCACGGTGACGACGAAGGACCCGACCTTCTTCGAGCTGATGGAGAAGTTCAGCGGCAGCGAGGCCGGCAAGGGCGGGCTGATCACCTTCAAGGACTCCAACTGGCTGCTGACCATCGTCCTCAACCATCAGCCGCACTTCCGCGAGCAGCCCGAGGACACCTTCGTGTGGTGGGGCTACGGCCTCTTCCCGGACCGGGAGGGCGACTTCGTCCGCAAGCCGATGCGCGAGTGCACCGGCCGGGAGATCCTGGACGAGGTCCTGCACCACCTCCGCTTCGAGGAGGGCCCGCGGATTCTCGACCACTCGATCGTGATCCCGGCGCTGATGCCGTACATCACCAGCCAGTTCCTGGTGCGCAGTTCGGGAGACCGGCCGCAGGTCGTCCCCGAGGGCTCCACCAACCTGGCCTTCATCGGCCAGTACGCCGAGGTCCCCGACGACGTCGTCTTCACCGTCGAGTACTCGGTACGCACCGCCTGGACCGCCGTAGTCCAACTCCTGGGCCTGGACCGGCAACCGCCGCCGGTCTACAAGGGCGGCCACGACCCGAAGGTGTTGGTCGAGGCATTGCAGACGATGCACCGCCGCTGACCTGTCGCGGGCGCGGACGGGTGCGCGGATGTGCTCCCTGGCATCGGAGTGCCAACTGGCCCTGGCATGCCGGGGTTTGAGCACCCGCACCTGTGCCCGCAACACCAGCGCCGCAGACGCGTGCGACCGGGGGATGCCGGTGGGAATCCGGCGCTGACCTGCAACCGTGTGCGGCCCGGCAGGGCCGCGAGTCGGGGCACCCGGCGTGCGTCGTGGCTCAGCGCTGTGCCGACGCCAGTGCCGCGCGGATCTCCGCGGCGGAGGCGGGAGCGGCCGGCTGGTTCCTGTACCGGTCGTCCTTGGTCACCGAGTAGGGCACGCAGAAGGCCGGAGTGCCCACTTGTGAGCGCCAACTCTCGCTGAGCGGACCCATGTCCACGGAGTCGTACCCGAGCAGCGAGAGCAACTCGGAAGCTTGCTTCTTCGCGTCCGGGTCGTTGCCGGCGATCGGTAGCGAGGTGCGGTCGGTCGCGTCGACGGGGCGTGGCAACGCCCTCAGGTGTTGGTAGTTGATGTTGTTGAACGCCTTCACGACGTGCGCCTCGGGCAGGTGCCGTTGGAGCAGTTCGCTGTCGGTGAGTTCATGCGTTTCGAGTTCTGGGATGGTGCCGTCACGCGGGGCGAAGTAGTTGCCGGTGTCGATGACCGTCTTGCCGACGAGGGGCTCCCGGGGAATCGCCCCCACCGCGCTGAGCGGGATCGTCACGACGACCCAGTCCGCATCTGCCGCCGTCTGTGCGGGAGTTGCCGCGCGGGCCCGCGGCCCCAGTTCGGCCACGAGGCCGTCGAGCGTCTGTGGCCCCCGCGAGTTGCTGAGTACGACGTCCAGGCCGGCGTCGACCGCCAGCCGGGCGAGCGTGCCGCCGATGTTGCCACTGCCGATGAGTCCAAGTGTCGCCATGCCTGGGACTACCTCCTGGTCGAGGTCGAGTGCCGACTCAGTGGTGATTGCTGAAAGTGGCTGCAGCCCGCCTCGCGGGTGCCGGGGGCGGGCTGCAGGTGCCGCCGAGCGATCAGTAGACGTACGGGATGTCGTGGATGACGTCCTGGTGGCTGATGCGCCAGACGCCGTCGGTGCGGCGGAAGGAGAAGCGGTAGTACCCGGACTCGATCGGCTTGATGGTGCCCTGGGCGCCGAAGGTGCCGGCGGGCCACCCGCCCTCGGGCTTCTTGATTCCGACGACGTCGAAGGTGATGAACTGGGTGTCGATGCCGGCCTGGTCGCCATCGACGGAGACCAGATGGTCGTATGTGGTGTGGTGGCTCCAGCCCAGGGGCGGGTGCGGTGCCATGGCCGTGGACATGGCCGCCGCGATCTGCGCTCCGCCGGAGATCTTGCCCAGCAGCTCCGTCCCGTCGGGCCCGCGGTGGTAGTGGACCTCGACGACCGCGTCGGCCTCGTACAGCTGTGCCAGCGCCTCGCCGTCGCGCTGGTCCGCGGCCCGGGTGTATCGGGAAACGATCTGCCTGATCTCGGTCTCGGTGCTCATGGCGTTCTCCGGTTCTCCGTGTGGTGTGCCCGTCGGTTTCCGGGCTGGTGCGGCAGACGGGCAGGTGCCTCGGCCGGCCGCAATCTGCATGAGTGAAAAGTACATATCTCTCGACGGAAGTGCAACAGTAAGAGTTGCTAATATGGAGGCGTCGGGAGTCACCCGACCGAGCGGCGGAAGAAAGAGGTACGAGCATGCTGGACGTGAGGTTCTCCAGCGCGCTGAAGGCCATGCTTCTGCTGGGTCATGCCGAGGAGCAGGGCAGTCCCGTCCTCAGCTCGACGCAGCTCGCCAGGAGTCTGGACACGAACCCGAGCCTGGTGCGCAAGCTGATGGTCCCGCTGGTGCAGGACTCTCTCGTCACGTCCATCAAGGGCCGCAGCGGGGGTGTACGCCTCGGCCGGCCGGCGGACCGGATCACGCTGGAGGAGATCTACCGCTCGGCCATCGGCGACAAGCCGCTGTGGGCCCCCCGGCCGGAGGGGCCTCGGGAGTGCCTGGTCACCAACCACTCCGCCGAATACTTCCTCAGGCTCACCGACGAGACCGAGGCGGCCGTTCTCCACGCGCTGGCGGGCCGCACCCTCGCCGACAGCCTCGACGAGCTGCGCGTCATCGACCGGGCAGGCGGAACTCCGGCTCCGGAACGGCCGGTGCCTGCGACGAGCCACTAGCCGGGCCTGTTGCTGTTGGGGTCCTCGCGCAGGGGTGACCCGCAAGGGGGTGATGGTGAGCATCGTGACGCGATCGACCAGGGCGTGAGACGAGTCGAATGCGGTGGAGTACGGAACCGACTCGGCTCCTGTGCCTGCTGGTTGAGACAGCGAACACTTCCCCTATCGTGGGTCGGCCTGCTCCAGGGTGTCTCCGTGGATGGTGTCCCGCCCCGCTCACTCCGGCTCTTCTGCTCCGCACAACGACGCCAGGTCCGAGGCGACCGACTCGGCTTCCTCCGATCCGATCTCGTGGAACAGCCGCACGGCGAGGGCCCAGCAGCTGGCTGCCCGCGCACGATCGCCGGTGGTCAGGGCAGCGCGCCCCAGCTTGCGGTGGCTCGTTGCCTCTTGATGAACGCTGCCCGCTGACCTGCTGTGATCCGCGGCCTCGCTGTGAGCCTCCAGAGCCCTGGACGCTTCCCCCATGCGCAGGCACATGATCCCGAGGCTGTTGAGAGCCTGCGCCGCTTCGAGATGGAGCCGCAGACGCCTTGAGATGTCTATCGCTTCCTTGAGGTGCGCGAGGGCGTCTGTGAACCGATGCAGATCTGTTTCCACGCTCGCCATGCTGCGCAGGGTGATGCAGATGTGTCGGCCGGCGTCGCTGCGCCGGTAGAAAGCGAGGGCCCTTTGCTGGTTGCTCAGTGCTTCGCCCAGGGCCCCGCGCCTGCGGAGAACCGACGCGAGGTTCGCCAACGCGCCTGCCCGACCGTGTTCGTCACCCAACTGGGTGAACAGCTCGTGAGCGCTTCTGTGCTGGGCCTCGGCCTCGGCGAGACGGCCGGTGAACACCAGCGCCATCCCCAGGTTGCTGCGGGTCAGCGCTTCGGCCTGGACGTCCCGAAGCCGGAGGGTCGCCTGCAGGGCTGCGTCATGCGTGGCCGCCCAAGCGTCCAGCCGCTTCGTGAAGTAGAAGTATCCGCGCAGAGCGTAGGCCAAGCGCCAACGCTGATCGTCGTGCTGTTCTCCGCCGGTGGTGCACAGGGCGACCAGGGTGGGGAGCGTGGCGTCCAGCCATGACAAGGCGGCCGGCAGGTCGGGCAGGAGGGGTTCGGGCCGTGGTGGCCTCGGTCGCGGGAGCCGGAACCGCATGGGGGAGACGATGTCGTCGGCCCGGTCGGCAACATCGGTGTAGAAGTCGTAGAGCCGGTTCAGAATGAGCTCTCTCTCCGGGGCGCAGAGCTCTCGGGCGTACTCACGCAGCAGGTCGTGCGTGCCGAACAGGCCGGGACCCGTCTCGGTGACGAGATGACCTCGCACGAGTGCGCGCAGGGCGCTGCCCGTCTCGTCGGCAGTGGCCTCGGTGGCGGCGATCAGAGCGTGCCGGTCGATTCCCGGACCGGGATGGGCTCCCAGGACTCGGAAGGCCAGTGACTCCTTCTCGGACAGCTCGCGGTAGGACCAGGAAAACACGGTGCGCAGTGCGGAGACGTCGTCTTCCCCGGCGTCCAGGAAGGTCAGTGATGGGCCCGTTGCCAGAGGCTCGCCGAAGTGCCCGAGGTCACCGGGGCCGCTCTCCGCCACCAGGGTTCCCGCGATGCGCAGGGCGAGCGGCAGTCCCGCGCAGTAGCGCGCCAAGGCGTAGGCGTTCTCCTGGACTGCGGCCGGGTGGCCGCCCAGTGCCTCGCCGAGAAGGCTCAGTCCGTCCGCCTCGCTCAAACGGTGCAGCTGGAAGGCTACGACCGGGTTGTGCACGGCGAGACCGGGCAGGCTGGTTCGGCTGGTGATGACCACCGCGCAGTCGCGACCGCCCGGGAGCAGCGGCCGAATCTGCGTCACCCGGCGCACGTTGTCCAGCACGACGAGGAGACGCCGGTCGGCACTCAGGCTGCGGAAGGCGGCTGCCCGTTCGGCGGTCGAGGTGATTTCGTCGGGCTGTGCGTGCCCGAGGGCCCGGAGGAAGCCCGCCAGGACATCGTGGGCGTCCAGGGGCTCCGCAGGGCCGAATCCCTGGAGGTCCACATAGAGTTGCCCGTCCGGGAAACGGGCGCTCGCTCGGTGCGCCCAATGTACGGCGAGCGCTGTCTTCCCGATGCCGGCCATGCCCGTGATCACAGCGACGCCGTCGTGCGGCAACGAGGCGTCGAGCCTGGCGAGTTCGTCCGCTCGACCGAGGAGCGAGCCACCCGGCAGCGGGAGTTGACGAGGAGGCTGCCTCGGCGAGACCGCGGACCGCACATGGACATCGCCATGGATGACACCGGCCTGGACGACCGACCCGTGGGCGCCATCGATCCGGTTGTGGGTCCGTGAGAGGTGCGGGATCGGCGCGTCGTGCTCGCTCATCTGCGGCTCCGCGACTGGCGACGACCAGCGAGGGACGCCTTCAGTCTTCCCTGGCGGAATGTCTACGGAAACGCGCTTCCCACCTGCACCCTGACCTCCGCGTGATCCGGCAGGTCCTCATCGGCGATGAGCTGAAAGTTCTTGGGGCGGTGGGGATTCAGGTCGGAGACGATGCCCTGCGCGGAACCGAGGATCTGACCGGCATGGTCGTAGAACGTTGCTTCGAGGCTCATCAGAGTGATGGCGGACCCGGTGTTCGTCACTTCGCCGTAGACGACGGGATAGCCCAACGAGTTCCGTTTGACGGTGACCTTGTCGAACGTGATGGGGTCAGCGGCCTGATGCCGGTCCGGAGGGGTGCCGACCGGCGCGGGGTCCGGGGGGAGCCGTAGTCCGGTCGTCGGCGGAGTCAGGTTTCCTGCGGAGAGCCAGTCCGTGCCCTCGGTGTTGACGGCGCAGCCGACTGCCGTCAGCCGTCGGGCCAGCCGATGCCTGCTCTTGTCGGAGTCGCTCAGCCGGAGGGCGTACCGGCCGCCCAGATCGCTGAGTTGGCGGACCTTGCCGAATTCGACCAGGATCGTCTTCTCGGGAAAACGGCCGAAGGCCAGCCCCGCCTCGAAGAGTACGTTGGGACGCGCCTGCCCTTGCGGGCGGAGCTCGGGGTCATCGGGGTCGTTGGCATGCTCCGGCTTCAAGTGCACGACGTCGTCGGGCGTCATGAACACCACGATCGCCTGTGCCGAGGCCATGGCGGCGTCGAGCGCGTCGCCGATGTAGGGCGTGCCGTGCCCGGTGGTGCGGTCGAGGACCTCCGACCATTCGAGTGGGTGGAGATGGATCGCTCGCAGGAAGGCGAACAGTTCTGCTCGGGCCCTCCTGTCCCGCCCACTGAAGACGATGACTGTTCGGTCCTTCGGGTCCGGCAGTCTGGGAGGGGGGAGGTGTGCGTGCACCACTTGCCAGTTGTCGTCCTCTTCCGTGCCCTGGCCGGGGAGCCGGACGAAGGAGGCGGGCCCGAACGAGATCCTGTAGCGCTGTGGCTCCTTCATGGTCGCGGTGCGTTCCTGCCGAACGGCCAGACCTCGGACCAGAGTTGCGGTGACTTCGATCAGGACATCGGTGGTCGCCACCTCCTTGGGCCGTTGCAGAAGGCAGCCGAGCAGGTGGCCTTCGGGACGCAGTTCCTTCGTACCTTCGGGCGGTTCCAGCAGCCAGCTCACCTTGGGCAGTCCCATGCCCCGGATCGGCATCGTGGCGGGTGGCGCGAGCGGGACGGCGCCCACAAGCGGCTTCGCCGTAATCTCGGAACCCGTGAACGTGGCCGTGACCTCGACTCGCCGAAGGCTCCCGTGGCTGAGCGGCTCCAGGTGCAGAGGGAACACCACGTACGAGAAGCCCCAACTCTCGAAGTCGGCCAGATTCCCATAGCCGGCCAGCGAGTTGATGTCGGGCCGGAAGACATCCGCTCGTCCGAAGACCACTCGCGTCTCCAGTTCAAGACGGCGGTCGTGCCCGGCGACCGGAACGCTGGAGTACAGCGTTTCGACTCCGGCGACGGTCGGTTGGGGGCTGGTCATACTGATCTCCTCGACTGCCGGCCCATTGAGGTCGCTGAGGCGCAAGAATACGTTCATGGCAGACATCTCCAGCCACTTGCGGGCAACCGCACACGGTGGCGATGCCTACCGGGGCGACATCACCCAGCACCGGTTGGCAACGGCTGTCCACAACGCGTGGCACGGCGATTCACTCGACCGGCGAACAGCTCTGGCGGACTGCCCGCCACCCGGCGCGATCGCCCTGAGGAGCCGGTACCGCCACGTCATCGACTCCGTCAGCACGGGCGCCGTGCTGGCACCGGTGTCCCTGGAGGACTGGAACCGAGCGCTCATCGCCGAGACGGAGATCGACAACGCGGTACACACGGGGGACTATGCTCACGCCGCCCTGCTGTGCGGCGAACTCGCCGGCGACAGCGGCGACGAAGTGACCCTCACCAACGCGCTGATCGGATCGGGCGATGTTCATCGCGCCCTCGGCCAGGCCGAGGAGGCCGTCGACCATTACGAGACGGCGCTGGGTCACTCCGACTCCTGCGCCTACCGCTTCGGGCGCCTGCGGGCGCTGGTCGGTCTGGGACATCTGACCCTGACACACCACTCCGCGGTACGTGCGACGGAATTGTTCGAGGAGGCACTCACCCTCGCCGAACAGATCGGTGACCCGCTCTACGCGGCCAACGCCGTTTCGGGACTGGGCGAGAGCGCCGAACGGCGCCGCGAGTTGAACCAGGCCGCCGAGACGCACGAGCGGGCGTACACACTGTATGTGGAGGTGGCCAGCGTCACCGGCCAGGCCCACGCGGCACAGCGGGTCGGCGTCCTTCACCACCGCGCCGGGCGTCTTCAGGCCGCCGGGACCTGGCTCGTCGTCGCGGCCAGGGCGTTCGAGCGGTTCGACGATCCCGTCGGCACCGTCAACGTGCTGGAGAGCATGGGCGATCTACTGCTCGATGTGGACGACACGGACGAGGCCGAGGCCCGCTACCGCGAGGCGCACGCGCTGGCAGTCGCCCACAGCCTCGGGCCCGCCACGGCTCACGCGGAACAGAACCTCGGGCGGGTGGCGCAGGCCCGAGGTGACTGGGTCGAGGCGGTCGCCCGCTTCGAACAGGCGGAGCGAGCCTATCGAGCGCAAGGGGACCTGCTGGGCGTCTGCAACGCCCTCACCAGACTCGCGGACAGCCGGGAGCGGATGCCGGACAGGGACGGCCAGGCGGCGGCGCTGCGTGACCGCCTCTCCGCCGTGTTCGCGATCGAGGAGCACCGCGCGGCCCACAGCCGTGCCGACGCCCAACAGGAGTATCGCGAACGCTTCGGCAAGGTGTACGCGTCGGCTCTCCGCGCCGCGGTACAGGCCGGGTCTCCCGAGTCTTTCGTGGTCGTGGCCGACGGCCTGGCCGGACGACGGCTCGCCGGGCTCGCGACCCAGGACGTCCCGTCCACGGTGGCCGACCGGCTGACCCTGTTGCAGCATCTGCTGGTCAGCAGCGACCAGAGGTGGCTCGCTCAGCGTCGTCCGCCGGGCTCCGGAGGGTTGCGGTTCCCGGCGGGGATGGCCGGTCAGGAGCGACTGAACCTGCTTCTGGGCAGTACCGCGATCGGGGGCACTTTTCGGGAGCCCGCCCGGGAGGCGGTCGAGGATCTGTTGGCCGCGGTCTACCTGCCGCCCGTGAACGAAGGGGCGGCGCTGCTCGCAAGCCTGCCCGCTGCATGCCACACCTTGCAGTTGGTGGTCGATCCGCAGGATCCTCTGCTCCTGTACCGGATGTGGCGGGACGACCGAGGTGAAGTCTTCCTGGACAGCACGGAGTTGTCCCGCGACAGCGCGGAACTGCTGGCGATTCTGCGGACCGACGGCGCTGACCACAGCGCCCTGCGTCCTTCCGACCTCGCCCCTCTGTCCTCCCTGTTTCCCGACGGGTTGCGACGGGCGGTCGTCGAGGGCTCCGTGCGACAGCTGCTCCTGGTCCCGGCGACCGAACTCTGGCTCGTTCCCTGGGGTGCCGTGCCGGTCGCCGCGGACCGCCTGCTCAGCCAGAGCTGCGCCTACATTGTCTGCCCCTCGCTTGTTCTTCAGCGAGAACTCAGGCGCCGTGGCCCCAGCCGCCCCGTTGACCGGCCTACCCAGTTGTGGCGCAGTCCGCTGATGGAGAGCCTCGAACTGGCCCGGCTGCGCGGGGACGAGCGGTGGACCTTCACCGTCCCGGAGACCGGCGGCGCGATCAAGGCTGCCCTGGCCGCCGCAGCGCACACCGCCGTCGTGCTCTGCCACGGGCGCCCGGCCGACGGACCCGGCCACTATCTGGAACTGGACCCGGACACCTGGCTCCTGCCGGCGGACATTCTCAACGGCACCCCACCGCAGCGCCTCTACTTGTTCACATGCTGGGGCGGCGGTGTGCCGGGCCGGACGACGACCGAGCCGGTCACCATCGCCACGCTCGCGCTGGTGCGGAATTCGGTGGAGGTGCTGGCGACGGTGGGCGAATACGGTGACACCGCGGATGGCGACCAGTTCGCCCAGTGGGTGCTCGAACTGCTTGGCACCACTGACGTATCGGCCGCGCAGGCCGTTCACGAGGCGAGCAAGAGGATCCTGGAGTTTCCCGGAGCCTGGGACTGGCCCGTGCGGGACTGGGCCGTGCTGGTACCCATGGGTACGTTCCACAGCCCACGTCAGCTGTCGGTGTGACATACCGGCGCCTTTTGCTTTGTCCGTTGGTCCAGGCACGCGATCTTGACGGGTCTCGAAGCGCTCGCGGAGGCCCGCCCCGACCTGCTGATCGACGCCGTACAGCCGGAGGGCACCCTGCACGTCGCCTCGCAGCTCGCCGAGATCGCACCGGTCGTCGGGCTCAACCTGTACCGCCCGATCGAGACCATCGCCGCACCGACGACCGGCTGTCCCACTCGCTGGGCGCCGACCTGACCGACATGGCCGCCAAGACCGGTTATATGCGGGCAGACGCCAAGCTGAAGACGGTCGTCGACGGCAACCCAGACCTGCGCGTGGGATTCGTGTTCGACTGTGCAAACGGCCAAGATCTCCTTACGGTGGGACCGGTCGCCCCACGGGGGCATTGGGCACGAAGGGGGTTCCGTGGACGCCGAGTTGACCGCGTTCGTGACGACGGCGGTGACGGCTCTGAGCGGGCTGATGGTGTCGGAGTCGTGGGAGCAGGCCAAGCTGAGAATCGCCCGGTTGCTCCGGCGGCGCGGTACGGATCAGGACCCGCAGGGTGAACTGCAGGCGGCGAGCGACGAGTTGACGCGGGCCCGTGCGGACGGGGACGAGCGTGCCGCCGAGCGGGTGGGGGAGCGACTGCGCGACCGTCTGCTGGACACCCTGCGGGACGACCCGGAGACCGCGCGGGAACTGGCGCGGGTGATCACCGAACTCGCACCGGACACGCCGGTCACGTACGTCAGTTCGGTCAGCGGAGGTGTGTACCACGGCCCCGCTCTCCAGGGCGCGCACATCACCGGCAACGTCACCTTCGAGGTCCCGGCACCACCACCGCCGGGCGTGCGGGTCCGGCCGAACCAAGTACCCGCCCTCACCTACGAGTTCGTCAACAGACACAGCGATCTCGACCGGCTCCGCGACGTGTTCACCGCAGGGCGGGCCGGTTCCGGGACCGTCGATCTCGGGGTGGTCGCGGGGGTCTCCGGCGTAGGCAAGTCCGCGACGGCCCACCGGTTCGCGGAGCTGGTCCAGGAGCTGTACCCGGACGGGCAGTTGTACGTGGACTTCGCCGCGCTGCGTGACCAGTCGGGGTCCGCGCCCGCCGCCGTCTCGGACGTCTCCGAGGCGCTGGCCACCTGTCTGGTCTCGCTCGGCGTCGGCAAGGACGCCATGCCGCAGACGGTCGAGGCCCGGCGCAACCTGTTCCGGTCCTGTACCACCGACCTCCGTATCCTGCTCGTCCTCGACGACGTGACCGAGCCCGCCCACGTACGCGCGCTCATCCCGAAGGGACCCGGCAGCGGGGTGCTGGTCACCACCCACGCGAAACTCGGCGAACTCGCGGTCAGGGACGGCGCGCAGCTGATCGGCCTCAAACCGCTCGACGCGCACGGCGGCCTGGCCCTGCTCGACGACTTCTGCCCGCCGGGCACCGTGGCCGCCGACCGCGCGGGCGCCGAACGCCTGGTGGACCTGTGCGGCGGCCTGCCCCTCGCCCTGCGGATCGTGGCGGCCCGGCTGGTGACCGAGAACGGCCTGACCGTGGCCGAGCTGGTGGAGGAACTGTCCGACGAGACGGACCGGCTGGCCGGACTGTCGCTGCCCGCCGAGGAGCTCTCCGTGTCCGCCGCCCTGGGACCTTCCTACCGGTTGCTGCCGCCCGACGCGGCACGGCTCCACCGCCTGCTCGGGTGGCTGCCGACCGGACTGTTCGACGTCGGGGTGGCCGCGGTCGCCGCCGACATCGACGTCCGGGAGGCGAAGCGGCTCCTGGGGGTGCTCGCGAGCGCGAGCCTCGTGGAGCGCAGGGCGGACAAGCGGTACGCGATGCACGACCTGATCCGACTGCACGCGCGTGAGCGGGCCACCGAGGAGGAGCCCGCGACCGAGGAGACGGCACTGGTCGGACGGGTGGCCACGCACTACCTCGTGCTGGCCGCGCTCGCCGACCGGACGATCAAGAAGAACCGGCTGCGGATCGCCGACCTGACCGCGCTGCTCGCAGAGGTCACCGACCCCTTCGCCGCCGTCGGCGGCCCGTCCCCGCTCGCCTGGCTGGACACCGAACGCGCCGCGATCCTGGGCGTCCTGCGCGCCGCCTCCCGGCACGGCTGGAACTCCCTGGTCTGGCCGTTGGCCGAGGCGTTCACGGCCCTGTTCCTCAACCGCCGCTACCTCGACGCCTGGCGGGAGTCCCTGGAGCTGGGCGTGGCGGCGGCCGTCGCCGTGGCCCGCTCGGCCACCACAGCGGGCGAGATCACCGAGGCCACGGCCGCCGAGGCACGGCTGCGCAGCCTGCTCTCCCGTCCACTGCTGGACCTGGGCCGACGCGAGGAGGCGCGCATCGCCCTGGAGTCGGCCGTCACCGCCGCCGAAACCGCAGGAGACGTCCAACTCATCGCCTCGGTCCTGGAGTTCCAGGGCCGCTACCTCGACAAGTACGACCCCGCGAGCGCGGTCGCCGTCTACGAACGCTCCCTCGCCCTGAACGAACAGGCCGGGCAGACCCGCGGCGCGGCGATCGCCGCGTTCTTCCTGGGCTGCGCGCTGGATGCCCGCGGCGATCACGTCGAGGCGCTGACCGCTCTGCACCGAGCCCATGACGCCCTGCTGGCCGACGCCGAACCGGACGTACGGATGGCGGCCCGGGCGCTGGCTGCCATCGGAGCCGTACATGATCGTCTCGGCGACACCGCGGCCGCGGACCGAGAGCTGCGGGAGGCGGTCGCGGTCCTGCGGGCGCGCGATGCGCTGCACTACGCGGCCGACCCCCTGGTGAGGCTCGCCGACATCGCGAGGCGGACCGGCGCCGACAAGAACGTGGTGCGCGGCTTCCTCACCGAGGCGCTCGCGATCCACGACGGCGAGGGCAACCCGGCGGCGGATGAACTGCGGCGCCGAATCGCGGAGTTGGAAGCCGACGACTGAGGCGCACGGTCCTTCACCGGGCGTCCGGCCGGACCCGCAGGACGACATCCTCGGCAGGCCGGTCGCCCGTTCGTACCGTCACCGCGCGGTCGTCCAGCGGGAGGCCCGCGCGGAAACAGGCGTAGACGACGGCGGCCAGAAGCTGCGGATCACCGAGCGCGCCGGTGCCCGACGCCTCCACGACCGGTCCGTCCCGGAACCCCGCCAGGCAGGTCCGCCCGCGTACGTCCGACACGGCCAGGAGACTGCCGGGCTGCCGGTCGAGCGTCTCCCGCACCCAGCGCAGCGCACCCGGCGTCGTCGATTCGGCCCCGCGCCGGACGATGACCGAGGCACTCGCGGACACCCTCCCGTCGCGTTCGTCGTCCGTGCACATGAGATGGGAGAAGGACGTGGCGTCGTCAACCACGGAACCGCCGCTTCCGGCGACGGCCGCCGGAACGCGCGTCACGGTGACGGTCGGCCCGCCGTCCTCGTCGTGGACGTCGGTGGTCACCCGCCACGCGGTGACGGGCGTGGCGGCCGGCTGGGGGCGGGGTACGGCGAGCGGATACGGCGGCTCGGAGGCGGGCTCCGTCAGCCCGAGCAGGCGGTACAGGGCGGTGCGCAGCTGGGCCAGCGCATGGCCCGGTTCGGCGAAGGCCCGCGCGGCGACTTCCGCGTAGCGCTCCGGTTCGTGCTCCCGTACGACGTCCTCGATCCGGGTGCGCAGGTCTCCGCGCGCGTCCAGCCTGGGCGCCAGGTCCCCCAGCGCGTGAGCGGCCGTACCCGGAACGGCGTCGGCACCGAACGCGCCGAGCACCAGCGGGGTACCCAGGGCCGCGCCGTACAGACTGACCGATCCGTGGTCGCCGATGAGGACGTCGGCCGCGACGAGGGCGGGGCGCCAGGCGTGCACCGCGGGCATCAGCAGGAGCCCCGAGTCCAGGGCCGCCGCCTGAAGGGTGCGGAGCGTCCAAGAGCCGTGTGCGGCCCAGACGTTGGGGTGGACGATCGCACCGACTCGGTAGCTGTCGTAGGGGAGCTGGGCGAGCAGGCGGGCGGGAAGGTCCGGCTGGGTGCCCAGCAGGGAGGTCGGTCCCCAGGTGGAGCTGACCATGACCAGTCGCTGGTGTTCCGCGACGCCCAGTGCCTCGCGGTAGGCAGATCTCAACGGCGCGCTGTTCGTCAGTTCGTCGAAACACGGATCGCCCACCAGGAGGGTGCGCCCGGCGATCTTCGGATGGGTGGCGAGGAGTTGTTCCTCCTGCGAGGGATGCGAGATGGCCAGCCAGGCGCGGCCCGATTCGAGCAGCGCGTCCGGGACGACACCGGACAACCGCTCACCCGGCCCGCGCGAGTCGGGCACGAACTTCTGGAACCCCACGCCGTGCGGCAGCACGAGGACCGGACAGTCGCCCTCCGGTACGTCGATGTTCTCGCTGGCGGAGAGGATGAGATCCGGAGCGACGTCGTCCAACTGCTCCCAGGGCAGCACCCGGCACCCGGCATCGTGCAGGAGACCCAGGACACCGGAGTCGAAGGCCGAGGTCGGGTCGTGCGCGAAGACGACGGTGACACGGTGGTCGCCGCGCAGCAGTGCCGGGAGCGCTTCGAGGACACGGACGGTCGACGTGACCGTACGGGCGGCCACCACGAGGGTTCGCTCGCCGGGAAAGGTGCTCCACCGATGGGCGTCCTGCCCCACCGGCACACGGAGTGGTGCCCTACCGGTCATGGCATCGCCCCTCGGCCGGCTCCCCGACACCGATCAGCTTGCGGCTTGCGGCTTGCGGCTTGCGGCTTGCGGCTTGCGGCTTGCGGCTTGCGGTAACGGTCACGTATCACACCTCAAGCCGCGTTTCCACCTTTCGCTTCGGGACGGTTCGCTTCGGGACGGTCTCGTCGGTCGCGAACGAATACAGGTTAACTACGGCGGCGGTCCTTACCGAAGCTCGGCGACCTCGCCCGACAAGTTTGCTTTAACAAGAGGGATTCCGAGGGAGCGGGCGGCCTAGTCTCTGAGACGGATGATCAACCCCCTCACCCGTAGGAGCGCATGTGACGCACCTCAGACGGCAGTCCACAAGACGCACCGTTGTCCTCCGCCGCAGCGCCGTAGTCGCCACCGTCCCCGTCGCCCTCACGGCCCTGCTCGCGGCCGCCGCACCCGCCGGCGCCACGACGATCGGCTCGGCCGGCGTGGGCGACCCGTACTTCCCGCTCTCCGGGAACGGCGGCTACCACGTCGCCCACTACGACCTGACGCTCCGCTACGACCCGACGAGTCGCCATCTGGACGGCAAGGCGGTCCTCACCGCCCGCGCCACCGAGAAGCTCACCCGCTTCGACCTCGACTTCAAGGGCCTCAAGGTCACCGGCCTCACCGTCGACCACGCCAAGGCGGACTACCGCCGCGACGGACAGGAACTCGTCGTCACCCCGCGCCGGGCCGTCCGCAAGGGACAGAAGTTCCAGGTCACCGTCGCCTACAACGGCGTCCCCAAGGAGGTCACCGACCCGGACGGCTCGGCGGACGGCTGGATCGCCACCGACGACGGCGCCTTCGTCGCCGGTGAGCCGCAGGGCGCGATGACGTGGTTCCCGGCGAACAGCCACCCCAAGGACAAGTCGTCGTACGACTTCACGATCACGGTCCCGCAGGGGCGCACCGCGGTCGCCAACGGCATTCTCCTGGGGCAGAAGACCACGCACGGGAAGACCACGTTCCGCTGGCACGCGCCGGAGCCGATGGCCGCCTACCTCGCCACCGCGACGGTCGGGAAGTTCAAGGTGGAGCAGTACACCACCCGCGACGGGATCAAGGTGTACAACGCCGTCGACCCCCGTGAAGTGGCCGCCGCCGCGCCCGTGTTGAAGAAGCTGCCCTCTGTCCTTGAGTGGGAGAGCAAGCTGTTCGGGCCGTACCCGTTCCGCTCGGCCGGGTCGATCGTCGACCACGCGCCGGACGTCGGATACGCGCTGGAGACGCAGGGGCGGCCGATCTACGACTCGGCGCCGGACCTCAGCACCCTCGTGCACGAGAACGCCCACCAGTGGTTCGGGGACTCCGTGTCGCTGACCTCCTGGAAGGACATCTGGCTCAACGAGGGCTTCGCCACCTACGCGGAGTGGCTGTACAGCGAGCAGCACGGCGGCAAGACCGCCCAGCAGACCTTCGACGCCCTGTACGCCCGCAAGGCGACCGACGGCCTGTGGGCGTTCCCGCCCGGTGACCCGGGCAGCGGCGCGAACATCTTCGGCACGCCCGTGTACGCCCGCGGAGCCATGGCCCTGCACGAACTGCGCCTGGCCGTGGGCGACAAGACCTTCTTCGCGATCCTGCGGGCCTGGGCGGGAGCACACCGCTACGGCCACGGAACCACCGCGCAGTTCGTCAGCCTGGCGGAGCGGAAATCGGGCACAAGCCTCGATGCCCTCTTCCACACCTGGCTCTACACGAAAGGCAAGCCGACCCAGCCGTAGGAGCTGACGAGTTCCTCACATGTGTCGGTCATCGTCGACTCATGATCACTCGTATTCCCTCGGTCGCACTCGTCGCCGCATCCGTTCTCCTCACGGGATGCGGCGGCGGTGCCCTGGCGGCGACGGACCACGCGTCCGCCCCCACTTCCGCCTCCTCGCCCGCGCCGTCGCCCTCGTCGGAGATATCCGCCGAGGCGGCACCCCGCCAACTCCCGGGCGTGGGGCCCAAGATGCTGGCCCGCATACCGGCGACCACCGAGCAGGTCGTCCTGGTGACCGGCCGGAGCGCGGACTCGCCCCTCTCCACCCTCGCCCTGTACGAGCGCACCGACGACGGCTGGGAGCAGACCGCGAGCTGGGCCGCGCACAACGCGCTCAAGGGCTGGTCCGACCACCACATGGCCGGTGACCTGCGCTCGCCGATCGGTGTCTATTCGCTCACCGACGCGGGCGGACTGCTCAAGGACCCCGGCACCAAGCTGACGTACGACCACGGGAGGGGCTTCGTCTCGCCCGGCACCGGCTTCGAGGGCGAACCCCTCGCCGGGTCCTTCGACTACGTGATCGCCATCAACTACAACCGGCAGCCCGGCACTTCACCCCTCGACTGGACCCGCCCCCTCGGCGCCTCGCGCGGCGGCGGCATCTGGATCCACGTCGACCACGGCGGCCCCACCCACGGCTGCGTCAGCATCGCCGAGGACCACATGAAGGAACTCCTGCGCACCCTGGACCCGGCCCGGCACCCCGTCGTCGTCATGGGCGACGCCGCCGCCCTCGACCACTGACCGCTTAGGATCCGCCAGGTGTGCGCACATGTGCTGGTCGCCGAGGACGACGAGATGCAGGCCGAGCTGATACGACGCTCCCTGCTGACGGAAGGCCACACCGCGACCGTGGTCCACGACGGGGCCGCCGCCATCGCGGCGGCCCGGAAACTGAGACCCGACCTCGTGGTGCTCGACCTCATGCTGCCGGTGATCGACGGCTTCGGGGTGTGCCGGGTGCTGCGCGGCGACGACGACATCCCCGTCCTGATGCTCACCGCCCGCTCCACCGAGGACGACGTCCTGCTCGGCCTCGAACTCGGCGCCGACGACTACATGACCAAGCCGTACAGCCCGCGCGAGCTGATGGCCCGCATCCGCACGGTCCTGCGGCGCAGCGGCCGGACCACCGAGGACCGGCCGGAGGACACCGTCGTCCGGGCGGCGGGTTTGTCCGTCGACGCGGTACGGCACGAGGTGCGCTGCGACGGGGCGCCCGTCGACTGCACACCGGCCGAGTTCGAGATCCTGCTCGCCATGACCGCCGAGCCCGAACGGGTCTTCTCCCGGCGGCAGTTGCTCCAGTACACCCGGGGCCTGGACCGGGCGTCCACGGAGCGGGCCGTCGACGTCCACATCATGAACCTGCGCAAGAAGATAGAGGCCGACCCGCGTCGCCCGGTCCGGCTGCTGACCGTGTTCGGCGTCGGCTACAAGTTGCGCGGCGGTCGCGCGTGAGGCCCCGGATACCGCTGCGCAAGCGGCTGTTGGTCCGGCTGCTCGTCGCCACCGTGCTGATCGCCCTCTGCTCCGTCGGAGCGACGGCCTGGCTCGCGGTGGAGACCACCACCCGGGCCATCCGGGAGGAGCAGGGCCAGGACCTCGCCGACGACATGCGTATCCTCGCGCAGCTCAGCGGATACGCCGCGACGCACCCCGAGTGGAAGGGTGTCGAACCCTCCCTCCGCGCGCTGTCGAAGAAGATGGGCCGGCGCATCGCCCTCACGACCTCCGACCGCGCCCTCATCGCCGACTCCGCACCGCACGGCACCTCACTGCCGCCGCGCGCCGCCGCGAACGTCGACCCGCTGCACACCGACACGTACACGGAACCCGGCGCACAGCTCAGCGGCCTCGACCCCCGGGTCGTCGGCCCGTACCGGGTGACCGCGAAGGAGCGGGTCCGGCTGGCGATGCTGGCGAAGGACCGCCAGGCGTGCTTCAAACAGAACGGCATCGACACGACCATCACGATGACGCCGAGCGGCCGCCCCGTCCTCAACGACGCGGACGGCAACAATGCCAACGGCGACGTGCCCGAGATGTGTGCCGACGGGAAGCTCAACACCCCGACCGCCACCGAGAGCAAGGCGTTGAAGAGCCTGATGGCGAGCGCCCAACCCTGCATGGTGCGGGGCGGCCTGAGCTTCAAGGCCCCGTTCTTCGCGGTCGACATCTCCGACAAGAGCCTCGACTCCCGCTACCTCACCGGCGCGTACAACAAGCTGGGCGACGCGGCCGACGTACGCAAGGCGCAGGCCTGCACCGACAGCGCCCGGCGAACCCAACTCGACCCCTACGTAGCGCCGGTGGCCGAACTGTTCCTGGGCGGCGGGAACACCACCGCTCCCCGTTTCGCCGTCTCCCCGGCGAACAAGGCCAAGGTCGTCGGCGCGGCGGCGGCCGTCCTGGCGCTCACGGTCCTGGTGACGGCGGTTGTCGCCACGAGACTCGTGCGGCCCCTGCGTGCGCTGACCGAAGCGGCCCAGCAGCCACCGGAGTTGCACGTCCGGGTGCCGGTGAGGACCCGGGACGAGACCGGCATCCTGGCCGAGGCGTTCAACGACCTCACCGAACGCCGGGAACGCATGGAGGCCCAGCGCAAGGCCATGGTCAGCGACATCGCCCATGAACTGCGCAGCCCCCTCACCAACATCCGCGGCTGGCTGGAGGTCACCCGGGACGGCTTCGTCGAACCCGACCCGGCACTGCTCGGCTCCCTGCACGATGAGGCGATGGTCCTCCAGCGCGTCATCGACGACCTCCAGGACCTCGCCGCCGCCGACGCCGGCACCCTGCGCCTGCACCGCGAACCCGTGCGCGTCGAGGACCTCGTCGACCAGGTCGTCGCCGCCCACCGCGTCTCCGCCGACACGGCCCGGGTCGCGCTCACCGGCAAGACGGACAACTCCCTCTGGCTGGAGGCGGATCCGGTCCGTATGCGCCAGGTGCTCGGCAACCTCGTGTCCAACGCGCTGCGCCACACCCAGGCCGACGGCACCGTCACCGTGACGGCGTGGCGCGACGGCGAGGACATCGTCCTGACCGTCGCCGACACCGGCATCGGCATCGCGCCGGAGAACCTCCAGCACGTCTTCGAACGCTTCTGGCGCGCCGACCAGTCCCGCAGCCGCCGCACCGGAGGCAGCGGCCTGGGCCTGTCCATCGTCCGCGACCTGGTCGCCGCGCACGATGGCACGGTCGAGGCGGCGAGCGAGCCCGGCGCGGGGTCGGTGTTCACGCTACGGCTGCCCAACTCCGCGGCACCGGAAGGGGATTAGCGGCTGCTCGGCTTGTGTTCGCTGGGCGGGAGTCGGTGGCGGCTCGACTCGCTTTCGCCGGGCGGGGTCTGGCGACTCCTCGACCCACGTCCACCGGACGGGAATGGGCGGCCGCCCATCTCGCGGCCGTTGGACGGGGATGGGTGGCCGATCAACTCTGGTCTACCGGACGGGGATTGGTGCCCGTCAACTCCCGACCACTGGGCGGGGATTGGTGACGCCTCAACTCCAGGCCGCCCCCCCCGATGGCGATTGACGCCCCCTCAACTCCCCACCGCCCCCGGCGATCGAGCGCGATCACTGCTCCCGCAGCCCCCACGGCGACCCGTACTCCGTCAACAGGTCCAGGAACGGACGGGCCGGGAACGCCTCCGGGCCCAGCACGCCCGAGCCGGTCCACGCGCCGGTGGCCAGCAACTCCAGGGCGATCACCGGGTTGATGGCCGTCTGCCAGACCACGGCCTGGGAGCCGTACTCCGCCATCGACCACTGGTTGCCGACCACGTGATAGAGGTACACCTCGCGCGGCGCCCCGTCCTTCGTGCCGCGCACCCACGTGCCCGCACAGGTCTTACCGTGCATACGGTCGCCCAGTGTCGCGGGGTCGGGCAGACACGCGGCGACAACATCACGCGGGGACACGGCAGTTGGCCCTGCGGCACTCGGTACGGTGACCGGCTCGGTTCGGTCAAGTCCCAGCAGGTGCAGGGTCTTCAGGGTCTCGATGAACTCATTGCCGAGCCCGTACTTGAAGGTGACCCGGCGCGCGTCGACCCAGCGCGGCACGAGCAGCACCTCCTCGTGCTCCACGTTCACACACTCCACCGGACCGATGCCCTCGGGGAAGTCGAACACCTCGGGCTCACTGAACGGTTCCGTGGTGAACCAGCCGCGGTCGGCCTCGTAGACCACCGGCGGGTTCAGGCATTCCTCGATCGTGGTCCAGATGCTGAAGGAGGGCGCGAAGTCATAGCCGTCGACGGTGAGGTTCGCGCCGTCGCGGATGCCGATCTCCTCGATCTCGTCGAAGAGTTCATCGGCCGCGTACCGCGCGAACACGTCCGAGAGCCCCGGCTCCACCCCCATCCCGACGAGCGCCAGCGCACCCGCCTTCTCCCACTCCTCCGCCGCCGCGAACTGGGCGTCCCCGAGCTTGACCCCGCACTCCTCGTACGGCCGCTCGGGATGCGGCCGGGACAACGACATGGCCATATCAAGGTAGTTGGCCCCGGCGGCTCGCGCCGCACGGAACAGCGGCAGGACGAAACGCGGGTCGGTCGCGTTGAGCAGCACGTCGCACTCGTGCGACCGCAGGGCCGCTACGACGGCGTCCTCGTCGCTAGCGTCCAGCCGCGCGGCGCGGAAGCGGGCGCCGGCGTCCCCGAGCGCGGCGACCGCGGCCTGCGCGCGCGACAGGTCGTAGTCGGCGACGACCATCGCGTCGAAGAACGGACGCCGGGCCGCGATCCGGGTGACCGCGGTACCTACACCACCGGCTCCCACGAGCAGTACACGCATGGCAAGAACTCCTTTTCTCTGCCGAGCTGCGAACGTCAGCGGGCCCTGCCGGAGATACAACGCCGGTCGCGCGGATAAGGTCAATGGCGTTGGCATAAGGACGTGCATGGACGCGCATGGATGCGTCCGGACGGGCAAGGAGGCCGCGATGCCGAAACCGGTGGTGTCCGAGGACAAGCGGCGCCGGCGCCGACCCACCAAGAACGGCACGGTCCTCTCCGAGCAGCTGATCGTCGACACGGCCCTGCGCATGCTGCGCGAACACGGCAGCGCGGGCCTCACCGCCCGCCGCCTGGGCCTCGCCCTGGACGCCGACCCCAGCACGCTCTACCGCTACTTCCGCGGCATGGACGAGCTGACCCTGGCCATCGGCGACGCCCTGGTCGGGCAGGCGCTGCGGGGCTGGGAGCCGACGGGGGAGTGGCGGGCCGACCTGCGCGCGATCGGCCTGCGCATCCACGCCGCGTACGTCGCCCACCCACAGGCCGCCCAACTGACGGCGAGCCGCGTCACCGGCCGCCCCAACGAACTGGCCGCCGACGAGGCCGTACTGGACGTCCTGCGCACCGCCGGCTTCCCCCTCCCCGACACCGTACGGATCTACCACGCCTTCATCGACCAGACCCTGGCCTTCGCCGCCCTCGACGCCGCGTCCCTGGCCCTGCCGAGCGCCGCGCTCCGCGCCGACGAGGCAATGTGGCGCTCGACCTACGCCCGCCTGCCCCGCACCACCCACCCCCGCATCGCCGAAGCGGCCCCGCTACTGGCGTCCCGCATGGTCGACAGCGCGTATCCGACGGCGTTGGAGATGCTGCTGGACAGCGCCGCCGCCCAGCTGAAGTCCGCGCGTCCCTGAGCAGCTCGTGCGAGGTCCACCGCGATGGGGCAGCGCCCTAGAGGGGGCGCGGGGCTGTGTCGATATGCGGCTCCGCCGCGTGGGCGCGACCAGCCACAACGGCGCCGCACCCGAACAACAGCACATAGCGCCCCCACGACGGAGCCGCACATCGCCCCGGTCGGCGGCCCACTCAGCCCTGCAACGCCTCCGCCGCAGTCCCCACGACCGCTCCCGCCACCGCCGCCAACGCCGGCGAATCCAGCTTCCACTGCTGCCAGTACAGCGGGACATCGACCGACCCCGACGGCGCGAAGTTCACCAGCCGCCCGGCATCCAACAGCGGCAGCGCCTGCATCTCCGGGACCATGCCCCACCCCAGCCCGGCGGCGACGGCGGCCACGAAGCCCTCCGACGTCGGCACCAGATGCCGTACCGCACTCGCGCCGCCCTGCCCCCGCCGCAGCCGCCGTACGAAGGAGTCCTGGAAGTCGTCCCGTCGGTCGAAGGTGATCACCGGTGCCTCGGCCAGGGCGTCCCGCAGTGGACCGTTGCCCAGATACGTCTCCCTGAACTCCGGGCTCGCCACCGGGAGATAGCGCATCCGCCCGAGCGTACGTACCGAGCAGCCCGGGACGGCGTCCGGTGACGAGGTCACCGCCGCCATGACCAGGCCCTCGCGCAGCAGGGCCGCCGTATGGTCCTCGTCCTCGCGGCGGAGTTCGAAGCAGACCCGGAGTTCGCGTGGGACGCGGGTGAGGGCGTCCAGGAACCAGGTGGCGAGCGAGTCGGCGTTCACCGCGATCGATACGCGGGTCGGTTCGCCGGCCTCGCTCATGCCCAGCTCGGCGCGCGCGTCCCGTTCCAGGCGGGCCAGTTGGCGGGCGAAGCGTACGACCACCTCGCCGGACTCGGTCGTACGGACCGGTTTGGTGCGGAGCAGGAGGACCCGTCCCGTGCGCTGCTCCAGGGCCTTCACGCGCTGGCTGACCGCCGAGGGCGTCACATGCAGCGCGGAGGCCGCCGCGTCGAACGTGCCCTCGTCCACCACCGCCAGCAGCGTCCGTACCTGATCGAGGGGCAGCTCCGAAATCATCACGAGCGCTAATGTTACGTAAGAATCTTTAGCTGTACTCCTGATGCGGGCGTCCTTAGCGTCGAGGGCGTGACCAACGCACTCTCCGCCGCCGCCGCGGGATTCGGCACCGGCCTCTCGCTCATCGTCGCCATCGGCGCCCAGAACGCCTTCGTCCTGCGCCAGGGCATCCGCCGCGACGCCGTCCTCGCCGTCGTCGGCATCTGCGCCCTGTCCGACGCGCTCCTCATCGCGCTGGGCGTCGGCGGGGTCGGCGCGGTCGTGGTCGCCTGGCCGGGCGCGCTCAAGGCCGTCGGGCTCATCGGCGGCGCCTTCCTGCTCGGCTACGGCGTCCTCGCCGCCCGCCGGGTGTTCCGCCCCGCCGCCCTCCAGACCGAGGGCGAGTCGACCGGCTCGCGCCGCCGGGCCGTCCTGACCTGTCTGGCGATGACCTGGCTCAACCCGCACGTCTACCTGGACACCGTGTTCCTGCTCGGCACGATCGCCGCCGACCGCGGCGCACTGCGCTGGACCTTCGGACTCGGCGCCGTCTGCGCCAGCCTGTGCTGGTTCACCGCGCTCGGCTTCGGCGCCCGCCTGCTGAGCCGTTTCCTCGCCAAGCCCTCGGCCTGGCGGGTGCTGGACGGCCTGGTCGCCGCGACGATGATCGGGCTCGGCGCGACGCTCGCCGCCGGTGCGTGAGTCGGCGGATTCGGCAGCTACAGCCGCTCCTGCGATAGTGAACCCCGGCCGATTAGATGTAGCGAGCAATCAGGAAGCCAGTGGACACCAGCGAGAGCACCGACAGCGGCACCGAACCGGAGTCGGCGAAGGCCGAGGAACCCGCGTCAGGCCCCCGGCGCGGCTGGCGCCGCTGGGCGATGGACACCCGCCCCCTGCAGATCCCCGCCTACCGCCGCCTGTGGTCCTCGACCATCGTCACGGCCGTCGGCAGCCAGCTCACCGCCGTCGCCGTACCCAAGCAGATCTACGACATCACCGGCTCCTCCGCCTGGGTCGGCGCAGCCAGCATGGCGGGCCTGCTGCCGCTCATCGTGTTCGCGCTGTGGGGCGGCGCGATCGCCGACACCATGGACCGCCGCAAACTGCTGCTGATCACCAACAGCGGGATAGCCGTGACCTCGGTGCTGTTCTGGGTCCAGGCCGCCATCGGGCTCGACTCGGTGGCCGCGCTGATGGTGCTGCTCGCGATGCAGCAGGCGTTCTGGGGCCTCAACGCGCCCGCCCGCAACGCCTCCATCGCCCGCCTGGTCTCCGCCGAGCAGCTGCCCGCGGCCAACGCCCTCGGCTCGACCGTCATGCAGACGGGCCAGGTCGTCGGACCGCTCCTCGCGGGTGTCCTCATCCCGGTCATCGGCCTGCCCGAGCTGTATCTCATCGACGCGCTGGCCCTGTGCGTCACGCTCTGGGCGGTCGTGAAGCTGCCCTCGCTGCCGCCCCTGGAGTCCGCGACACCGCGCCGCGCGGGCTGGCGCGAGGTCGCCGCCGGCTTCCGCTACATCTCGCTGCACAAGGTGCTGCTGCTGTCCTTCCTCGCCGACATCATCGCGATGGTCTTCGGCATGCCCCGCGCCCTGTTCCCGCAGCTCGCCGCGCAGACCTACGCGCCCTACGGCGAGGGCCTCGCGCTCGGCATGCTGTTCGCGGCGATCCCCATCGGGGCGGTGGTCGGCGGTCTGTTCTCCGGCACGTTCTCGCGGGCGCGCCGGCACGGCTGGATGGTGATCGGCGCGGTCGTCGCCTGGGGCGTGGCCATCACCGGGTTCGGGCTGAGCAGCAATCTCTGGATCGGCGTGGTCTTCCTGGCCGCCGCCGGAGTCGCCGACATGGTCTCCATGGTGTTCCGCGGGGCGATCCTGCTGTCTGCCGCCACGGACGAGATGCGCGGCCGTATGCAGGGCGTCTTCACCGTCGTGGTGGCGGGCGGCCCGCGCCTCGCCGACGTCCTGCACGGCACGGCGGGCTCGGCCTTCGGCCCTCGTACGGCGGTCGCGGGCGGCGGCATCCTGGTCGTGGTCATCATGCTGACCCTGGCCGCCACCGTCCCGGCGCTGCGCCGCTACCGCATCTGAGGGCGCTCAGACGGGCCCATGGCTCGCGTAGTGCTCCATCAGCTTGCTCCGGGTCGTCGCCAGCCGGTGCGCGAGGATCTCCGCGACGATCCGGACCAGGGACAGCCCGAGCAGCGGATCCTCCACGCTCAGGGCGAGGACGGCCGCCGCGTCGAACTCGTAGGCCCGCACGGCACTGAACGCCTCCGCGCCGAAGTCCCACTTGTACGGCGGGAACAGCCACGACCAGCCGAGCAGGTCGCCCGCGCCGAGCGTGGCCACGGTGACCCGCTGCTGCGGGGTGACCTGCTGGTCGAGCGAGACGGCGCCGGAGCGGACCACCCAGAAGCGGTCGGCGGTGCCGCCCGCCTCGAAGATCCTGGAGTCCTCGGCGAACGAGACCTCCTGCGCGAGCTCCATGAGTCGTTCGCGCTGGGTCTGGGGCAGGGCGGTCAGCAGTTTTATCGCTTGGGTCATGGCACAGGGCTCCTCGCCGGCAGCGGATCCGGAATTCTCCCTACGCCCATTTCAGCCGCTGCCGCCGTCCCGGGCACCTCGGGGGACGGAATCGGGCATGAAAAAGCCCTGGCTGGACGGGGGAGACCAGCCAGGGCCGTAAGCGGTGGCTCGGGGGACGGTAGGGTCGACCCCGTATCCACGTATGAATGAACCGTAAACCATGTACGGGCATTTCGTACCCAGTTCAACCGGTCGCGTGACCGGTTTCACTTCGTGGCATGCCGTCCGGGGGCCACGATCTCGTCCAGCACCCGCAGGACCACCTCGTAGGCCACTTCCCTTACGGCGTCGCCCTGTTGCGACCATGTGTGCACCTCCTGGGCGGCGAAGGCCCGGGCCCGCTGGATGCGCCGCAACAGTTCGTCCGAGTCCACGACTTCACTCATACCCGTCGCCTACCCAGACGCGCGGCGTTCACTTCACCGGCGTCGCGATCGGTACGTCGAGCGGCCGGGCCAGGCCGACCACGGCCTCGTCCAGGCGCTGCAGATGCCGCAGCACACGGTCGGTGACCCGCCCGTAGCGCGGGGTCCCCGGTGTCCCGGGCCGCAGCAGGGACGCGATGCTCGGCCCGGTCTCGATCTCGCCGACGGCGTCCCCGCCGGCGACATGGGCGCCGATCACCCCGATGTTGTGCACGATCCGGCGCCCCGCCTCGCTCAGCCGGGGATCGGCCGCGATCGACGGATGCGTGGGCAGCAGCTCGGCGGTCGCCGCCAGATACCGCGCGTGATAGGCGCAGGTCTCCAGGAGCGCGACGACATACCGCGCCGTGTCCCGGCGTGCCCGCAACGGCGTGATCGGGTGCGTCAACGGCTGCGTGGACGCGCTCAGATCGGCCAGCGCCTGGTCCAAGTCCCGTGCCTTGTCGAGCAGTTCGGCCGCGGCCCCACCGCTGAGCTGGTCGACGGCGGCCTCGGTGACGTCGGTGAGCCGCTCCAGCACGGTGCCGAGCAGTTCGTTCGTACGGCGGTCCGTGTGCACCGGCAGCACCAGCGCCGCCGCGACCACCCCGCAGGCCGCGCCGAGCGCCGTCTCCTCGATCCGCAGCAGCAGCACCGACGCGCTGTAGGTGTGCAGCAGCGTGTAGAGCAGGCCCAGCATCGCGGTGACGAAGAAGGACATCAGGGTGTAGGAGAGCGGTGCCGTGTAGAACATCGCGAAGATGAACAGCAGCACCAGGGCGAACGCCGTCCAGGTGTGATGCCCGACCAGGCCCGCGAGACCGATACCGGCGACGACACCCAGGACCGTGCCCAGCAGCCGCCGGTAGCCCTTGACGAGGATCTCGCCGGTGGACGAGGTGTTGATGAACACGATCCAGCAGGTCAGCACCGCCCAGTACCAGCGCTGACTGGACAGGAACTCCCCGCCGATGATCGCCAGCGAGGATCCGACGGCGACCTGCACGGCCGCCCGCGTCGTCGGCCGCCGCAGCCCCGTGCGCTCCGCGTCCTCCTGTTCGGCCTCCTCGCTGCCCGCGATGGCGATGTCCTCCGCGTCCAGCTCCTCGCGCGAGCGGGTCGTCGCGGGCGTGTCCTCCGACTCGTCCTGCGGCCCGTCCACCGCGATCCGCAGCCCCAGCACCGCACGCCCGGCCTCGCCGATGCCCCGGAACACGTCCTGGACGGCGTCCGAGGCGGGCGGCAGGTTCTCCTCCTCGCGATAGCCCAGCAGCCGGTTGCGCACATGCGCCAGCCCGGTGCCCGAGTCCTCGCCCACGGGCCGCAGGACCAGCAGCCGCAGCGCCTCCAGATCGCGGCGCAGCGTGTCGGTGGTCTCGTCCCGCTGGGGCAGCAGATCACCGGCGGGCACGGGCGCGCCCGGCAGATGCAGGGTCAGCGTGTGACCCCGCTCGGCGCTGCGCGCGGTCAGCAGCAGCAGCCCGAGCCGCTCGGCGGCGACCTCGGCGTCCGCGATACGCCGCTGCACGAGCCGCGCCACCGTCTCGTCGGAGGTCCCGTCCTCCAGTCGTCCCTGGATCAGCAAGGCCGTCTCGTGCAGCCGCGCGGTGCCCTCCCGTACGTCGTCGAGGGCCTTCTCCATGTCGTCGGGACCCGCGTCGAGCAACGCGAGCTGTGCGGTGACGAGTTGGGCGAACCGCGCCCGGAACGCCCGCCGTAGCCGGTCCAGCGTCCCGGCCGGTGTCTCCGGCACCAGCGCGAACCGCACCAGCGCGCTGCACGCGAAGGCCACGCCGAGCACGCCGTACAGCCGCGGCAGCGCGGAGACGGTCGCGCCGACGAACAGGGACAGGAAGTAGATCTGGAAGCCGATCAGACCCAGCGCCGTGCCGCGGTCGCCGAAGCGGCGGCTGTAGACCGCGCCGAAGATCAGCAGGACGAAGAAGACGTCACCGGCGACCACCCGCGAGTTCAGCAGCGCGCTCAGCGACACCGAGGCCAGCGCCACCGGCAGCCCCAGCGCGAGCGTCACCGCCTGCTGCCCGCGCTGCTTCTCCCGGATGGCGAACGTGGAGACCATCGCCGCCATCGCCCCGGCGACGAGATGCGACACCGAGGCCTGCGCCAGGGAGAGCACGGTCAGCGTGAGGGCGATCGAGGCCACCGTCCGCAGCCCGGCGGTCAGCCGCAGCAGTCCGGGATCGGACGCCGCGACGCGATACCGCACCCGTGCCCACGCCGCCCGTCCCGCTGCCCTCACGCCGCCGTACTCTCCCCAGGTTCACCTCAAGATCCGTGACACCGATGCTACGGCTCCTGGGTGCCGGACCCTTCGATGCGGTCCCGTACCTGCTCCGGCGAGAGGTACGAGTCGGTGTACTCGAAGTCCTTCAGCGTGGCCGGTTTGCGGGCCTGGAAGCCGGTGCGCACGAAGTCGTCGCCGGCCAGCGCGTTCAGCGTCCAGTTCGTCGCCACGCGGACCTTGGCGACGCCGGTGCGCAGCGCCGACCAGTGGTAGCCGCGGGCGACGACCTGGGCGGGCAGACCGCGCAGTTCGATGCCGAGCGGCTTGGACACCGCGTCCTTGCCGCCGAGGTCCACGACGAGCCCGAGGTCCTTGTGCACGTACGGCTTCAGCGGCTGGTTGCGCAGCGTGGCGATCACGTTGTCGGCGACCACCTTGCCCTGCCGCATGGCGTGCTGCGCGGTCGGCGGGCAGATCGCGCCGTCCCCCTCCTTGGCCTCGTCCGGCACCGCGCCGGCGTCACCGAGCGCGAACACGCCGTCCTGGCCCGGGAGGTTCATGGCGGAGGTGACCGCGAGCCGCCCCCGCACCGTCTCCGCGCCCAGCGTGGCGATCAGCGGACTGGCGACCACACCGGCCGTCCAGATCAGCGTCCGGGTCGGCACCACACGCCCGTCCGTGAAGGTGACCTCCTCCGGCCCCGCCTTGGCGATGGACACCCCCAGGGAGATGTCGATACCGCGCTTGGTGAGGATCTCCTGCGCGCTCTTGCCGAGCTTGTCGCCAAGCTCGGGCATCAGCTTCGGCGCGATGTCGATCAGGTGCCACTTGATCAGACCCGGGTCGATCCGGGGGTAGCGCTTGACCGCGGCGTGCGTCAGCTTCTGCAGACAGGCGGCCGTCTCCGTGCCGGCGTAACCACCGCCGACCACCACGAACTGGAGCCGCGACGCCTTCTCCGCCGGGTCGTCGCTCGCGTCCGCGAGGTCCAGCTGGGTGATGACGTGGTCGCGGATGTAGGCGGCCTCCGCGAGGGTCTTCATCCCGAAGGCGTGATCGGTCAGCCCGGGGATGTCGAAGGTGCGGGTGATGCTGCCGGGGGAGAGCACGATGTAGTCGTAGGGCTCGTTCACGATCTCGTCGTTGATCGTGCGGATCACACAGACCTTGGCCTTGATGTCCACACCGATGGCGCCGCCCGGGATGATCCGGGTGCGGTACTTCTTGCTGCGGCGCAGCGAGACGGCGATCGACTGCGGGGTCAGGACGCCGGAGGCGACCTGGGGCAGCAGGGGCAGATAGAGCTGGTAGGAGAACGGCGTCACCAGGGTGACGTCCGCCTCGTCGGTGTTCAGTTTCCTCTCCAGACGGCGGACGCACTCCACTCCTGCGAAGCCTGCGCCAACCACCAGGATCCTCGGTCGTGTCACGGTGTTCATCCCTTCTGCGGCTCCAGGCGGTCTGCCTCGACGCCGTACGCCTGCCCCTGGATCGCTGCCTCGCACCACATCGATCCCACCGTGCCGGGAGCCGTTCCGCCAGCTGAGCGCGGCAGGCAGACGAACGCGTGGGCACCAGCATGCCCCGCCGACGCCGTCCGTACGCCGCGGACGCGTGAACAAATGGCGTACCTGAATGACCTTTGACCGATCACTCGGCGATCGCCGCGGACCGTAGAGTGCACGCCATGTCGCACACTCAGCCCGAGCCGGGGTCAGGCTTCCGCACCCAGAACATCGACACCGGCAATGTGACGCGGCTGGTGGCCGCGCTCGACATCCAGGAAGCCAATCCAGGCGTACGACGACTGCGCGCATGGGCGCACGAGGCCCTCGCCCCGGGCAGCGGGGAACGCGCCCTCGACATCGGGGCCGGTACCGGTTCCACGACCCGTGAACTGGCCGCGGCGGTCGGTGCCAACGGGTCGGCGCTCGGCGTCGAACCCAACCCCGGACTGCGCGCGGTCGCCGAGGAGCGGGCCGCGTCGGCCGGCAGCCCGGCCCGCTTCACGGACGGCGACGCGCTGTCCCTGCCCGTGCCCGACGCCTCCGTGGACGTCGTCTGGTGCGAACGGGTGCTCCAGCACCTCGCGGAACCGGACAAGGCCGTCGCCGAGATGGCCCGCGTGCTGCGCCCCGGCGGACGCGTGGCCCTCCTCGACACCGACTGGGCGACCACGATCCTGCACCCGGGCGACCCCGAGGTCACGGCCGCGTTCACCTCCGGCGCCCTCACCAGCGCGGCCAACCCCTACTCGGGGCGCCGACTCGTCGGCCAGCTCAGCGCCGCCGGACTCGTCGTCGACGACCGCGGCTCGCAGGCGTTGCACCAGGACCACCGGTCGGTGGCCTGGCCGCTGATCCGCATGCTCGGCGAGTCCGCGGTACGCCGCGGCGCACTGACCGAGGCCCAGCGCGACCGCGCCTACGCCGACCTCACCGAGGCCGCCGAGCGCGGCGCGCTGCACATGTCCGTGACGATGTTCGCGGTCGTCGCCCACCGCCCGGAGTGACCCCCGGCCGGACCGACCCCTAGCGGAACACGTTGTCCGCGTCGTCCCAGCCCGCGAGCTGCTCCTCCGCCGACTGCTGCGGGACACGCGCGCGTGCCTGGTACATCGCGTCGATCTCGAACGCGTAGTGCCGCACGATCGCGTCCCTGCGCAGCTTCATCGACGGCGTCAGCAGCCCGCCCGCGACGTCGAACGGCTGCGGGAGCACCCGGAACACCCGGATCGACTCGGCGCGCCCCACCGGGCTGTTGGCGGCGGCGACGGCCCGGGTGATCTCCTCCCGCAGCGCGTTCTCCTCCCGCGCCTCCCGGCCCCGCGCGTCGCTCTGCAGCGCGAGTCCGGCCCGCCAGTGCGCCACGAACTCCGGGTCCAGGGTGAGCAGCGCCCCCACACAGGGACGGTCGTCGCCGACGACCACCGCCTGGTGGATCAGGGGATGCATCCGCAGCCGGTTCTCCAGCGCGGCCGGCGCGACGCTCTTGCCGCTGCTGGTGATGAGGATGTCCTTCTTGCGGCCGGTGATCGTCAGATACCCCTCGGTGTCCAGCCGCCCGATGTCCCCGGTGGCCAGCCAGCCCGCGTGCAGCACGGCCCGGGTCGCCCGCTCGTCGTTGATGTAGCCCTGGAACACCGAAGGGCCGTGCACCAGGATCTCGCCGTCCTCCGCGACCCGGATCTCCGTGCCCGGCAGCGCCTGCCCCACCGTGCCGATCTTCTCCCGCCCCAGCGGCTGCATCGTGATCCCGCCGGCCGTCTCCGTGAGCCCGTAGCCGTCGTGCACGAGGATGCCGATACCCGAGTAGAACAAGGACAGTTCACGGTTCAGGGGCGAACCGCCCGACGTCGCGCGGACCACCCGGCCGCCCAGCGCCGAGCGCAGCTTGCGGTACACCGTCCGCTCGAACACGGCGTGTTGGAGCCGCAGATCGAAGGCGGGACCCGAGCCCCGGCCGAGTCTCTGTCTCTCCTCGGCCGCGGCGAACTCCCGCGCGGTCGACGCGGCACGCTCGAACAGGGCGCCCCGGCCGGTCTGTTGGGCTGTACGGAGAAAGTTCTTGTAGATCTTCTCGAAGATCGACGGCACGGCGTACAGATAGGTCGGCCGGAACGTGCGCAGCGCCGACACCAGCGCCGCCTCGGTCATCTCCGGCTCGTGGGCCATCAGCCAGCCGCCGCGCATGCACAGCCCCTGGATCATCAGTCCGTACACGTGCGAGAAGGGCAGGAAGGCCAGCACGGCCGGCTGTTCCCCCGGCGGCGCCACCGTGTGCGACCAGCCCGCGAGCAGCGTGTCGCAGGGACTGGCGAGACTGCGGTGGCTCAGCGCGCAGCCCATGGGGCGGCCCGAGGTGCCCGAGGTGTAGGCGACGACCGCGGTCGAGTCCGGCATCACGATCCGGCGCAGCGAGTCCACCGTGGTCTGCGGTATGTACGTGCCCCGCTCGGCGAGTTGGGCCAGCGCCCCGGTGTCCAACTGCCAGACGTGCCGCAGCCGCGGCAACGCGGCACACACCGTGCCGACCGTCATGATGCCCTGCTCGTCCTCCACGACCACGGCCACACAGTTGGCGTCCCGCAGGATCCATTCGACCTGCTCGCGCGAGGATGTCGGATGCACCGGCACGACCTCGGCGCCGACCGCCCACAGGGCGTGGCTGAACACGGTCCACTCGTAACGGGTACGGGCCATGATCGCGACCCGGCTCCCCGGCGAGATCCCGGAGGCGATCAACCCCTTTGCCAGATCGACGACTTCGTCCCGCAGCTCTACCGCCGTCACCTCCTCCCACTCGGTGGAGGTCGGGTCGGGCCTGCGGGCGACCAGCGGAAGGGTGGGATGGAGGACCGCGGTCTCGAAGATGCTGTCGGCGAGGCCGCCGTTGATGGTGGTGGAGGTGGGGGGTGGAGCGACGGCGAAGTCGCGCATGCGCTGCTCCTGGGTTGTACGGGGCGTGACTCTGCCGATCATTGCTGTTATCGACGGTGCTCGAATGTAGCCCAGGTGTGAGCGTTTGGTGAGGGGAACCGTGAAGTGCCCTTACCGATTTTGGCTACGATTCACCTGTCACTCCGGTGTCAGCCACACCGTCGCGAGAGGCGGGAGCGTGAGCCGGATGTGGCCGTCCTCCGGTTTGACCGGGTAGGGGTTGGTTACACCGCTGCCACCGAAGGCGGCGGCGTCGGTGTTGAGGACTTCGTGCCACGCGGGGATCTCCTCCGGGACACCGAGCCGGTAGTCGTGGCGCACGACCGGAGAGAAGTTGCTGACGGCCAGGAGCGGGGAGCCCTCGGCATCGAACCTCAGGAACGCGAAGACGTTGTCCTCGGCCGCGTCGCCCATCACCCAACGGAAACCGGCGGGTTGGGTGTCCAGTTGCCAGAGGGCGGGGGTCGCGCGGTACACCGTGTTCAGGTCGCGGACGAGGTGCTGGACGCCCCGGTGATCGGGTGCGGCGTCGTAGGCGGGGTCCAGGAGCCACCAGTCCGGGCCGTGGGACTCGGACCACTCGTCGCCCTGGGCGAACTCCTGGCCCATGAAGAGGAGTTGCTTGCCGGGGTGGGCCCACATGAAGCCCAGATACGCCCGGTGGTCGGCGCGCTGCTGCCACCAGTCGCCCGGCATCTTCGACACCAACGACCGCTTCCCGTGGACGACTTCGTCGTGCGAGATGGGCAGCACGTAGTTCTCGCTGTACGCGTACACCATGGAGAAGGTCATCTCGTGGTGGTGGAACTTCCGGTGCACGGGCTCGTGCGACATGTAGTCGAGCGAGTCGTGCATCCAGCCCATGTTCCACTTGAACCCGAAACCAAGACCGCCGGTGTCGGTCGGCCGGGTCACCCCGTCCCAGGCGGTGGACTCCTCGGCGATCGTCACGACTCCCGGCACCCTGCGGTACACGGTCGCGTTCATCTCCTGGAGGAAGGCCATCGCGTCCAAGTCCTCGCGCCCGCCATGGACGTTCGGGCTCCACTGGCCCGAGTCGCGCGAGTAGTCGAGGTAGAGCATCGAGGCGACCGCGTCCACGCGCAGGCCGTCGATGTGGAACTCCTGGCACCAGTAGACGGCGTTCGCCACAAGGAAGTTGCGCACCTCGGTCCGCCCGAGGTCGAACTCGTACGTCCCCCAGTCCGGATGCTCGGCCCGCCGCGCGTCCCCGGGCTCGTACAGCGGCTCCCCGTCGAACCGGGCCAACGCCCAGTCGTCCTTGGGGAAATGCGCCGGAACCCAGTCCATGATCACGCCGATACCGGCCTGGTGCAGGGCGTCGACCAGGAACTTGAAGTCGTCGGGGGTGCCCAGGCGGGAGGTCGGCGCGTAGAAGCCGGTGACCTGGTAGCCCCACGAGCCGCCGAAGGGGTGCTCGGTCACCGGCATGAACTCGACGTGGGTGAAGCCCAGTTCGTTCACGTAGGCGGGGAGCTCGAGAGCGAGCTGACGGTACGTCAATCCTGGTCGCCAGGAGGCGAGATGCACCTCGTAGACGGAGAACGGCGCTTCGTGGACCGGGGTTTCCGTCCTCCGCGCGAGCCAGTTCGCATCGCCCCACTCGTAGTGCGAGGCGGTCACGATGGACGCCGTGGCGGGCGGCACCTCCGTACGGCGGGCCATCGGGTCGGCCTTGAGGAAGCGCTCGCCACTCCGGGAAGTGATCTCGAACTTGTAGCGCGCGTCCTCGCCCACACCCGGCAGGAACAGCTCCCACACCCCGGACGAACCGAGCGACCGCATCGGGAACGCCGTACCGTCCCAGGAGCTGAACTCCCCGGCGACACGCACCCCTTGGGCGTTCGGCGCCCACACGGTGAACCGGGTGCCCGCCACTCCGCCGTGCGTCATCGGCTCGGCGCCGAGCGCCTTCCACAGCTCCTCGTGCCGCCCCTCCTTGATGAGGTGCAGGTCGAGTTCACCGAGCGCGGGGAGGAAGCCGTACGGGTCGTGGACCTCGCGCTCGTCGCCCTCCGCGTACGACACCAGCAGCGTGTACGCCGGGATCGCGTCGAGCGGGAGTACGCCGGAGAAGAGGCCGCCGCCCTCCGAGGTGAGCGGAGTGCGCGTCCCGTCGATCACGACGCTCACGGCACGGGCGTACGGACGCAGCGCCCGGAAGGTGATCCCGCCCGGTACCGGATGCGCGCCGAGCAGCGCGTGCGGGTCGTGATGGGCGCCCGCGAGCAGGCGATCGCGGTCTGCCGGGTCCAGCGCGGAGGATGCCGTGGGCGGGCCGCTCGTCCCCGGTGTCTCGCTCGGGGTCCGGCCGCCGGTCTCCGGTGCGCCAGGCGTGGCCGGGCCCCCGGCCCCCGGCGCGGCGGGCTCGGTCGATTGGCCCGTGTCCGGGTCGGCGGTCGTGGACGGACCGCCCGCCTCCTGAGGTGAAGTGTCGCGCAGGGCCACGGAGTTCAGCCTCCTCGGACGGCGAGACGCTCGATCGCCGCCATGGGTACGGGAAGCCAGTCCGGACGGTGTCTGGCCTCGTACAGCACTTCATACACAGCGCGGTCCGTCTCGTACGCGCGAAGCAGAGCGTGCTGGATGCGGGGATCCCAGCCGGCCCGGGCCGCATAGCCCGCGCAGAAGGCATCGCGGCAGCGACGCGCCCACTCCGGGCGCCAGGGGCGGCGCTGCCGGGCCGCGTAGTCGAAGGAGCGCAGCATGCCCGCGATGTCCCGCACCGGGGACTGCGCGCTGCGCCGCTCGGCCAGCGGCTTGGACGGTTCGCCCTCGAAGTCGATGACGAACCAGTCGCGTCCGGCCCGCAGCACCTGCCCGAGATGCAGATCGCCGTGGATGCGCTGGGCTGGCGGCCCGGTTTCCCGGCCGACCAGCGCGCCGAACGCGGTCCGCAGCCCCGGCACGAACGGCCGCAGCGCGGGCACGGCGTGCGCGGCGGCCTCCAGTCGTTCGGTCATCGCGGTCGCCGTGTGTTCGTTTCCGGTACCGCTCCCGGACGGAAAAGCCGCGGCCAGGGCGAGATGGACATCGGCGGTGGCCTGCCCCAACTCATGGGCCTGGGTGGTGAATTCGGCACCGTCGGCGAGTGCGCGCAGCGCGAGCGCCCAGCCGTCGGAGGCGTCCGGCAGGAACGGCTGGAGCACACCGAGCGTCGCGGCCCGCGGCTCGGCCGTCCGGAACCACGCCACCGGCGCGGGCACCCGCGTACAGCCCTGCGCGGCCAGCGCGCCCGGCAGTTCCAGGTCCGGATTGACGCCGGGCTGGATGCGCCGGAACACCTTCAGAATGAACCGATCGCCGTACACCAGAGAGGAGTTGGACTGCTCCGCGCCCAGCAGCCGAGGCGTCAGCCCGGCGGGCACGGACACCGACGGGTCCGCCTCGAAGTGCAGAGGACCCGTCGTACCGGGATGCCGCAGCCGCTCCAACAGCAGCTCCGCCGACCGAGGATCCTGGAGGGCGTCGTAGACCGCGAGACCGGCCAACGGACCTTCCTGCACGCGCCCGATGTAGGCCCGGGCGAGACGCGGTGAGACGTACTCCCTTACGCCGAGCAGGAGTTGGTAGCAGTCGCCGGGCGGGGGAGTGCCGACCGGCGCGGGGACCCCGGTGTGGGAGGCGCGGACCAGCAGATGAAGGCAGCCGGGGAACAGCTCCGTCGTGGACAGCACATCGAGGTCGGCCACCGGCCGGTCCTTGCCGGCGAACCAGCGCTGCCCGGGCAGCCATGCGCGCAGCAGCCCGGCGAGCGTGGCCGGAGGCCTGTCGACGCCGGGGCTGCTCAGTCGGAGGGGTGCGGTCTTCGGCATGATGACGCGTCCTTTCGCCGGCACATCCTCAAAGTCGTCGGCCGATGCGGGGAGCGGCTCGCGAGAGCCGGAACCAGTAGAAGCCGTGCCCCGCGAGCGTCAGCAGATACGGCAGTTCACCGATGGCGGGGAAACGCACCCCGCCGATCAGCTCCACGGGATGCCGGCCGTCGAACTCCCGCAGATCGAGCATGGTGGGCTGCGCGAACCGCGAGAAGTTGTGCACGCACAGCACGAGATCGTCCTCGTACTCGCGCAGGAACGCGATCACCGCCGGGTTCGACGACTGGAGCTCGGTGTACGACCCCAGCCCGAACGCCGGGTTCTGCTTGCGGATCTCGATCATGCGGCGGGTCCAGTGCAGCAGCGAGGAGGGCGACGACATCGACGCCTCGACGTTGGTGACCTGGTAGCCGTAGACGGGGTCCATGATCGTCGGCAGGAAGAGCCGGCCGGGGTCGCAGGTGGAGAAGCCCGCGTTGCGGTCGGGTGTCCACTGCATGGGGGTGCGTACGGCGTCGCGGTCGCCGAGCCAGATGTTGTCGCCCATGCCGATCTCGTCGCCGTAGTAGAGGATCGGCGAGCCGGGGAGGGAAAGCAGCAGGGCGGTGAAGAGTTCGATCTGGTTGCGGTCGTTGTCCAGCAAGGTCGCGAGGCGCCTGCGGATGCCGATGTTGGCGCGCATGCGGGGGTCCTTGGCGTATTCCGCCCACATGTAGTCGCGTTCCTCGTCGGTGACCATCTCCAGGGTCAGCTCGTCGTGGTTGCGCAGGAAGATGCCCCACTGGCAACCGGTGGGAATGGCCGGGGTCTTGGCGAGGATCTCCGAGACCGGATACCTCGACTCCCGGCGGACCGCCATGAAGATCCGTGGCATGACCGGGAAGTGGAACGCCATGTGGCATTCGTCCCCGCCGCTCTGGTAGTCGCCGAAGTAGTCGACGACGTCCTCGGGCCATTGATTCGCTTCCGCCAGCAGCACCGTGTCCGGATACATCGCGTCGATCTCTCGGCGGACGCGCTTCAGGAACTCGTGACTGGCGGGCAGGTTCTCGCAGTTGGTGCCTTCGGCCGCATAGAGATAGGGCACGGCATCGAGGCGGAAGCCGTCGATCCCGAGGGCGGCCAG